>JADMIO011197757.1_pt1 | contig 35999 bp, 34 predicted proteins | sample 8958161 | NCBI WGS metagenome assembly JADMIO01 (sample SAMN16585339, study PRJNA669376) | soil metagenome | isolation source: Crop rotation soil | place: USA: Cullars Rotation, Alabama | collected 2011
GCCGCGACTTCAAGTCACGTGAATTCCAAGCTTCGGATCCCACTGTGCTGGAAAGGCAGGAGCAGCGGGAGGCCGAGCTTCCAGTAGTCGTCGAACCGGTAGCCGCCGGGCTCGAGCACCATGGTGTTCGCGGGGGTGGCGACCGGGGTGAGGAAGGAGGCCGCGCCCGCCACGCCCAGCGCCATCATGAACGGCAGCGGGGAGGCGCCGAGGTCGGCGGCGACGACGGCCGCGATCGGCACCATGATCAGCACGGTCGCGGTGTTGCTGATCAGCTGGCCGAGCAGCATCGTGAGCACGCAGACCGCGAGCAGGGCCAGCCGCGGCGAGGCCGAGCCGACCAGCTCGAGCAGGCGGCTCGCGATGGCCTCGGCGGTGCCCGTGGACACGAAGGCCGTCGAGAGCGGGATCATCCCGGCGACGAGCACGACCGTGGTCCACGAGACCGACCGGTAGGCCTCGGCGGAGGTGAGTACCCCGCTCAGCACGACGGCGCTGGCCGCGAGCAAGCCGGCGATCGCCGCCGGCACCAGCCCGGTGGCGAGCAGCACCACCATCGCGACGAGGATGACGACCGCCCGTCCCGCTCCGCGGCCGAGCGGGATGCCACGCCGCAGCCGGGTCGGGTCGTCGACGACGAGCACCTCGCCGCCTCCCGAGGTGTGCTCCTGCAGCTTGTCCCAGGTCCCGCCGAGCAGCAGGGTGTCGCCGGCCCGCAGCGTCTCGTCGGGGCCGTCGAGGGGGTCGCCGGCGCGGTGCACCGCCAGCACGACGAGGTCGCCGCTCGGGGTGGCCATGCCCGGGAACAGGTGCTGGCCGATGAGCGGTGACCGGGGTGCCACGAGCACCTCGGTCACACCGCGCCGGCTGCTGACCAGCTCACCCTCGGGCAGCTCGTACTGCGCCCGCAGCGCGTCGGTGAGATCGCCCAGGTCCGGCGGCAGCGCGGCCGGGGTGCGCTCGGGAAGCAGCCTCCGGCCGAGCAGCACGATGACGACGACCGTCCCCACCAGCAGCGGGATGCCGGCGAGCGCGAACTCGAAGTACCCGAACTGGCGGCCCCCGGCATCCGCCGCGGCGTCGCTGACGATGATGTTGACGGGCGTCCCGGTGAGGGCGAGCATCGACCCGGCGTGCGCGGAGAAGGCGAGCGGCATCAGCAGCTGCGACGGCGACAGCGCCGCCCGCGCAGCGACCACGACGACCACGGGGATGAGGGCGGCGACGGCGCCGTTGACGCTGATCAGCGCGGTGAGGACCGCGACGAGGAGGCAGACGACGGTGAGCAGGCGCCCTCGGTCGGTGCCACCGCGGGCGATCAGCTGCTGCCCGGCCCAGGCGGTGACCCCCGTGGAGTCGAGCGCCTCACCGACGACGAACAGGGTCGCGATGAAGATGACGGTCGGGTCACCGAAGCCGGCAAGCGCCTGGCCGAGGTCGAGGATGCCGGTGAGCCACAGCGAGACCGAGACCCCGATCGCGACGATGCCCAGCGGGATCCGGTTGGACATGAAGGCGACGACGGCCAGCGCGAGGATGACCAACGTCGTCGCCACCGGGCTCATGCGCGCGACTCTAGACCCGGTGGGCGCACGGCTCTGCTGGGCTCGTGACCGGCACCCGTCTCGGGGCTAGGGTCGGGTCAGCCGATCCTTGGAGCCACAGATGTCCCGCAACCCCAGCATTCTGATCCCCACCGACTACCGCCCGGTGCCGTCCGAGGGCACCACCGTCGAGGTCTCGTCGGTCGGCGCGCTCGACCCGTCGGCGCTCGACGCCGTCGCCGTGCTGGTGCATGCCGACGGGGACCTGCCGGACGACCTCGGCACCGACCTCGACCGCGCGGCGCTCACCGCAGCCGGTTTCGACGCCTCGCCCGGGTCGTCGCTCGTCGTGCCGCGCAGCGATGCGCCGCTGCTCGTGCTCGTCGGCGCCGGACCGGCCGGCGAGCTGGACGGGTCGTCCCTGCGCGACGCCGCGGCCGCAGCCGCCCGAGCCACGTCGCGGGCCGGCGGGCGGCTCGGCATCCGGGTGCCGCCGACCGACCTTGCCGCGGCGGATGCGGGGCGGGTCGCCACGGAGGGCGCGCTGCTCGCGCGCTACCGCTTCACCGCCCTGCGGGCCGCGCACCCCGAGAAGCCGCTGACCCACCTCGTGCTGGCCCTGGACGGAGCCGACCCCGACGAGGTGGGCGGCGGGGTCGCCACCGGGGTGGTGACCAGCCGGGCGGCAGCCGTCGCGCGCGACCTGGCCAACGGACCACCCGCCCACCTCACGGCCTCCGCCATGGCCGACGTCGCGGCCGAGCTCGGCGCGCGGTACGGCTTCGAGGTCGAGTCGTTCGACAAGGCCCAGCTCATCGAGCTCGGGTGCGGCGGCATCCTCGGCGTGAACGCCGGCAGCGCCGAGGAGCCGCGGATGGTCAAGCTGCGCTACGTGCCCGCTGGTGAGCCCACCGGCCACCTCGGGCTGGTCGGCAAGGGGATCATGTACGACTCCGGAGGCATCAGCATCAAGCCTTCCGACCCGATGCACCTGCTCATGAAGATGGACATGGGCGGCGCGGCGGCCGTGCTCGGTGCGTTCACCGCGCTGCGCGACCTGGGGACGACGAACGCGGTCACCGGCTGGCTGATGTGCACCGACAACATGCCGTCGGGCTCGGCCTACAAGCTCGGCGACGTGCTCACCGCCCGGGGCGGGCGCACCGTCGAGATCAAGAACACCGACGCCGAGGGGCGTCTGGCGATGATGGATGCGCTGGTGCTGGCCGTCGAGGAGGGCGTCGACGCCGTCATCGACATCGCCACGCTGACCGGGGCGGTGCTCGTGGCCCTGGGTCAGTCCACCGCGGGGCTGTTCGGCAACGACCGCGAGCTGCTCGGCCGGGTCAAGGAGGCGGCACACGTCACCGACGAGCCGGTGTGGCAGCTGCCGCTGGAGAAGAAGTACCGCAAGCAGCTCGACTCGGAGGTCGCCGACATCTCGAACCTCGGCGGCCCCTATGCCGGGTCGACGACGGCCGCGTTGTTCCTCCACGAGTTCGTCGGCGACACCCCGTGGGCGCACGTCGACATCGCCGGCACCATGCAGGTCGACGCCGACGAGGCCTGGCGGTCCAAGGGTGCGACCGGGTTCGGGGCGCGGCTGCTCGCCGAGGTGGCGCGCGAGTTCCGGGCCGGCGCCTGACGCCGGCTACTCGGCGATGACGTCGAGGGTGTGCACCGTGGGGTCGGCCGCGTAGGCGATCCGGCTGCCGGCCGCGCGGGCGGCGCGCAGCGCCTCGACGGCGTCGAGGGTGACCTCCTCGCCGGGCGCGAGCACCGGGATGCCGGGAGGGTACGGCGCGACCAGCTCGGCGCTGACCCGGCCGACGGCCTGGTCGACGGCGACGCTCTCGCGCGCGGCGAAGAACGCCTCCCGAGGGCTGGTGACGGTGACCGGGTCGACGGCCCACACGCCCGAGGTGACGACCGGACGCGGGCGCCCGCGGTGCCGGTCGACCGACTCGGCCAGCGCGACGGCGAGGTCGACCAGTCCCTCCTCGGTGTCGGCCAGGGTGACCATCGCCACGACGGTGTCGCGGTCGGCCATCTCGACCGGCATCCCCCCGGCGAGCAGGTCGGACTCGACGGCGTTGCCGTCGGCTCCCGTCCCGGGGAGCACGAGGGTCAGGCGCACGGGGTCGACCCCGGGGCCGTCGAGCACGACGAGGCCGGGCACCCGGGCCAGCCGCTCGCGCACCCGTGCGACCGCCTCGATCACCGGGCCGAGCAGCGCCTCGCCGTCACGCTCGAGAAGGGCCCGGGCGGCGTCGGTGCTCGCGAGGATGGCGCCCGACGGGCTGGTGGTGGCCGTCGCCTCGACGGCGGCGTCGAAGCGGGCCCGCCCGATCCGGCGGCTCCCGGCGAGCACCAGGGCGCCCTGGGACCAGGCCGGCAGGGCCTTGTGGGCGCTGGTGACGAGGGCGTCGGCGCCGGCGGCGAGCGCGTGCGGCGGCAGCGCCGGGTGGAACCCGAGGTGGGCACCCCACGCGGCATCCACGACCAGGGGGATGCCGTGCCGGTGCGCGACCGTGGCCAGCGCGCCCACCTCACCCACCGTGCCGACGTAGGACGGGTCGCCCACGAACACGGCGCGGGCGTCGGGTGCACCGGCGAGGGCGGCTTCGAGGGCCGCGGGGGTCACCCCCGTGGGCAGGCCGTGGGTGGGGTCGACCTCGGGTCGAACCCACACCGGCTCGAGGCCGGCGAGCACGAGGCCGAGGAGCATCGACCGGTGCAGGGTGCGGGCCACGACCACCCGGTCGCCGGGCCGGCCCACGGCGAGCGCGAGGGCCTGGTTCCCGTGCGTCGACCCACCGACCGAGAAGCGGCACAGGTCGGCGCCCCAGAGCCGGGCGGCTCGCGCCTCGGCCTCGGCGACGACGCCACGGGAGAGCTTCATCGTGTCGAGCCCGGCGTAGAGGGGCACGTCGCCGGCCACGACGTCACCGACCAGGTCGTGCCGCTGCTTGTGGCCGGGGATCGTGAACGGCGTGGGCGCGTCCTCCTGGAAGCGCAGCCACGCGTCGAGCAGCGGCGCGTCGCCGCGCAGCCGCCGCGGGTCAGTGGGCACGTTCCACCGATTCCGGTGTGGCCCACTGCTCGACCGCAGCGGTGAGGGCGACGGCGTACCGGCGCACCTGGCCGAGGTCGACCCACTCGTCGGCCGCGTGCAGCCCGCCACCGGCCGGTCCGCAGACCAGGGTGGGGATGCCGGCCGCCTGCCAGAGGGGGGCCTCCATCCAGTAGGGCGCGTGGAAGCGCTGCGGCACAACCCTGTCGGGCGCGGCGTCGGCGAGGGTGGCCTCGAGCGCGTCGGCGAGGGTGGCGGCCGGTCCGTCGGGGTCGAGGCGCCACGCCTCCCGCCCGACGACGAGCCGAGCCGCGGCGTCGACGTCGGGGTCGGCGGCCCGGAGGACGGCGAGCAGCTCCTCGACCTCTTCCAGCGCGACACCGGAGCGCTCGCCCGGCACCGTGCGGCGCTCGACCAGCGCCCGCGCCGAGCGCGCCAGCACGAAGGGCGAGTCGCCACCCGAGGCGACCGTGACCATGAGAGAGGCGCCGCGGCCGGAGAGGGTCGCGTCGTGCGCCTCGACGGCCGAGAGGAGTCGGCCGAGGTGGGCGACCGCGTTGACGCCCTCGCCGGGTTGCGAGGAGTGGGCCGCGAGACCGGTGAGGGTGACCTCGACGAGGGCGTAGCCGCGCAGGCTCTCGGCGACCGCCAGCCAGGTCGGCTCACCGACGACGGCGACATCGGGCCGGATGCCGAGCCCCGGCAGGGCGGCGAGCACGGCCTCGGCGCCCAGGCTGGCGTCCTCCTCGTCGGCGACCAGCGCGAGCACGACCCGACCCGGCAGCCGGCGCCGCAGCAGCTCTTCTGCCGCCACGACCATGGCCGCGACCCCGCCCTTCATGTCGCTCGAGCCGCGGCCCGAGAGGCGGTCGCCGTCGACCGTGGCGGCGAACGGTTCGTCCATGCCCTCGACGCCCACGGTGTCGAGGTGGCCGGTGAGCAGCACGGTGGGTCCCGAGCCTGCCACCGGGCCGGCCGCGACCAGGCTCGGGCGCTCGGGTCGACCGTCAGGGGTGACGACGTGGGTCTCGAAGCCACCGCGCGCAAGCCGGTCCCGCAGGTGCTCGACCAGCTCGGCCTCTCCGGCTGCCCCGGGGGCCAGGCCGGGGTTCACCGAGTCGATGCCGACCAGCTCGGCCGTCAGCGCGACGGCGGCGTCTCCCAGGAGGTCGTCGGTGGCCACTCGGCGACCCTACGCCGCCGGGAACCCGATGAGTGTGGGTGGGGCTGTGGGTAACCCGGCGGCCGCATCGCACGATCTGCCTACAGTGGTCGGGTGCCCCTCGGACCCGACCCGGAGCGTGCCCGCGCCGCCCTCGAGCAGCTCGACGCCCTGCGGGCCACGGTCACCTCGGCCGAGGACGACGTGCTCGCCTGCCTCGTGGTCACCGGTGAGCCGCGGCCGCAGCGGGTGCTCGACGACTGGCTCGACCAGGTGGCCGACACCCTGCGCGCGCTCGGCGACCAGACGGCCGCCCTCTCCCCCACCATCGCCCGGTTCGCGGTGCTGCCCGACCTGCCGGCCCAGGTGGATCCATCGGCGCCGCACCGCGGGCCGCTGGACGCCGAGGACGCCCGGTGAGCGTCGTTCCGGGCGACCCGGCCTCCCTGTCGGCCTGCGGGGCCGTGGCGCGATCCGCCGCCGAGCAGCTCGGTGGGCGCGCGACCGGCGTGCGCACGGCCTCCGGGCTGCTGGGTGAGGGGTGGACCGGCCGCACCTCGGCGGCCACCCGCCGTCGCGCCGCCGCCCTCGCCGACGCCACCGAGGCCTGCGGCGCCCAGCTCGACACCTTGGGCCGGGTGCTCCAGGACCACGCCACCGACCTCGCCGACCTGGTGGCGCGGGCCCGGCTGGTCGGGGAGCGCGCCCGGGCGGCCGGCCTCGACGTGCGCGACGGGCGGGTCCAGGTCGGCTGGGGGGTCACCGGCACGGCCGACGCGCGGTCCGACCTCGCCAAGGAGGAGGCCCGCGAGGCGCTGCAGTCGGAGCTCGACCTGGTGCTCGCCCAGCACCGGCGCCGGCGCGACTGGGTGCTCGGCGCGCTGCACGACTCGACGACCGTGCTGTCCGATCTTTCGCACCGGCTGCGCGGCGGATGAGAGGATCGCCGCACCGACGACCGAGAGGACCCCACGGTGCGACTGACGACGCGTGAGGAGCTGGACGGCACCGTGGACCAGGTGCACGCCCTGCTCACCGACCGGGCCTTCCAGGAGGCCAAGTGCGCCGCCACGACGAACAACGGGGTCTACACCGTGGACGTCGGCGGAGGAGCCGACGGGCAACGGGTGCACACGGAGCGACAGCTGCCGTCCGACGGGCTCCCCGACATGGCGCGCTCGTTCGTCGGTGACCACCTGACGATCATCGAGGTGCTCGACTGGGCCGGACCGGCCGCCGACGGCTCGCGGACCTCGGCGGTCGACATCCACATCAAGGGCGCCCCGCTGACGGTCAAGGGCACGATCCGGCTCGAGCCGAAGGGGGGCCGCACCCTCGAGGTCATCGAGGCCGACCTCAAGGCCAACGTGCCCCTCATCGGCGGCAAGCTCGAACGGGCTGCGGCAGACCCGATCAACGCGGCGATCGAGATCGAGATCGAGCTGCTCCGGGAGTGGCTCGCTCGCTGACCCCGCCCTTGGCGGTCAGCCCATGTGCGGGTAGCCGTGGCTGGTCGGCGGCACGAAGTTCTCCTTGATCGAGCGCACCGACGTCCACCGCATCAGGTTGGCGGCCGAGCCCGCCTTGTCGTTGGTGCCCGAGGCTCGCCCCCCACCGAACGGCTGCTGGCCCACGACGGCCCCGGTGGGCTTGTCGTTGACGTAGAAGTTGCCCGCGGCGAACCGCAGCCGCTGCGTCGCGTCAGCGATGACGGCACGGTCCTGCGCGATGATCGCGCCGGTGAGCGCGTAGGGGGCGACCGACTCCAGCTGGTCGAGCACCTTCGAGTACTGCCCGTCGGGGTAGACGTGCACCGCGAGGATGGGGCCGAAGTACTCGGTGCTGAACATCTGGTCGGTGGGGTCGCTGCTCACCACGACGGTCGGGCGCACGAAGTAGCCCACCGAGTCGTCGTAGGTGCCGCCGGCCACGACGTCGAGGTGGCTGGTCGCGTGCGCCCGGTCGATGGCGGCCTTGTGCTTGGCGAACGCACGCTCGTCGATGACGGCGCCCATGAAGTTGGACAGGTCGGTGACGTCGCCCATCGCCAGCCCGTTGGTGAGCTCGGCCAGGTCCTTCCTGATGGCGCGCCACACCGACCGCGGCACGTAGGCACGTGAGGCGGCCGAGCACTTCTGGCCCTGGTACTCGAACGCCCCACGCAGCATCGCGGTGCGCAGCACGTCGGGGTCGGCGCTCGGGTGGGCGAGGATGAAGTCCTTGCCACCGGTCTCGCCGACGATGCGCGGGTAGTGCCGGTAGGAGGTGAGGTTCTCGCCGATCGTGCGCCACAGCCCCTGGAACACGGCGGTCGATCCGGTGAAGTGCAGCCCGGCGAACTCCCGGTGGCTCAGGGCCACGTCGGAGACCTCGCGACCGTGCCCGGTGACCAGGTTGATGACGCCGGGCGGCATCCCGGCCTCCTCGAGCAGCTCCATCGTCAGCTGCGCGGCGAGCTGCTGCGAGTGCGACGGCTTCCACACCACGGTGTTGCCCATCAGCGCGGGCGCGGTTGGCAGGTTGCCGGCGATGGCGGTGAAGTTGAACGGGGTGATGGCGTAGACGAAGCCCTCGAGGGACCGGTAGTCGCTGCGGTTCCACAGGCCGCGTGAGTTGGCGGGCGGCTGCTCCTCCATGATCTGGCGGGCGAAGTGCACGTTGAAGCGCCAGAAGTCGATGAGCTCGCACGCGGCGTCGATCTCGGCCTGGTAGGCCGTCTTGCTCTGGCCCAGCATCGTCGCGGCGTTGATCCGCGCCCGCCAGGGGCCGGCCAGCAGGTCGGCGGCCTTCAGCAGGATCGCGGCGCGGTCGTCGAAGGATAGGTCGCGCCACGCCGGGGCGGCGGCCATGGCCGCGTCGACAGCGGCACCGGCATCCGCCTTGGTGGCGCCGCGCGTCACGCCGAGCACCTTGCGGTGGGCGTGCGGTTGCCGCACCTCGATCCGCGCCCCCTTGCCCATGACGCGGTTCCCGCCGATGGTGTGCGGCAGCTCGTGCCGCGTCGCGGCGAGCTCGACGAGGGCCACCTCGAGCGAGGCCCGCTCGGGGCTCCCGGGGGCGTAGTCGAGGACGGTCTCGTTGGTGGGCGTGGGGACGTGGGTCACAGCGTCCATGCGGTGGGGCTCCTCTTTCGGATCGCGACGTCGGATCAGCCCCCACTCTCGCGCCCCGGCTTCACGGGACGCAAGCCGCGGCGGGTTCGGCCGGTGGGCCCCGCGGCGTCAGGGCCGGTCGACCAGGCTGCGCACGTCGGCGAGCTCGGTGACGTCGTACCAGAGCAGGTCGGTGGGCTCGGTCATCCCGGGCTCCTCGTCGACGTGGAACGACACGATGCGGCGCCGCTCGACGGGAGCGGACACCTCGACCCGGGAGGGGATGTCGGGCGCGGTCGGGTGCACCACGACCGCGGCGTCGACGTCGGCTGCGGCGACGACCCGGCGGCGCGGTGGGGTGCCCGCGATGCCGATCGCCTCCTCCGCCGCCGCCGCCCACGCGGTGTGCTCGAGCTCCTCCTCGTCGGTGACCAGGCCCGGCCTCCCGAGGGCGGGCGTGACGGCGTGGGCTGCCCTCGGGGCCGGCCCGAGCGCCCGGCCCTCGGCCAGCCCGGTGAGGTCGGCGGCGGTGAGCGGGAGGTAGACCCGGGTCAGCGGCACAGCGGCTCCGTTCGGTGGTCAGCGGGCCCCGACGCGCGGGGCCTCGAGCAGCTCGTTGAGGGCGTCGACGACACCGCGGCCGAGCACGTCGGCGTCGGGCATGGCGTCGCGGTCGGCGTAGAGCCCGTAGTAGACCCCGCCGTCATAGGAGGTCAGCCCGATCGACAGCGCCTGCTCGCGGCCCAGCGGGGTGACCGGATAGGTCGACACCATCCGCGCGCCGGCGGCGTAGAGCGGCGTCTGCGGGCCGGGCACGTTGGTGATGACGACGTTGTAGAGGCGGCGCGACACCATGCCGCCCAGCCGCGCGCCGAGGGCGTGCATCGTGGGGGGCGCGAACCCACCCAGGCCCGAGAGCGTGTCGGCCGACACCGCGCGCCGCGAGCCGCCCTCCATCTGCTGGCGCATGGAGAAGGCGATCTGGTGCAGACGCATCGACGGACCGGGCTCCCCCACGGGGAGGTCGACGAAGCACGCGGTGACCTGGGCTCCGGTGGGCGCGTCGTCGCCGGCGTGCACGGAGACCGGCACCATGGCCCGGATCGTGGTGCCCGGGTAGACCGACTCGCCCCGCGTGAGCAGCCACGACCGGAAGGCACCCGCGATCGTCGCGAGGATGACGTCGTTGACGGTGACCTCCTCGGCGAACGAGCCGGTGCCGAGCCGCGAGCGCACCTTGCGGTAGTCCTCGAGGTCGGTGCCGATCATGACGTAGCGGCGGGCCCGGCCCACGGTGGCGTTGAGCGGCGACTCGGGGGCGGGCCGGGCCGAGACGCGGGCAAGAGTCGAGATGACGTCGCCGGCGACCGAGGCCACCTTGCCGACGGCCCGCGTGACGTCGGAGACGCTCTGCTGCACCGTGTCGACGACCTGGCTCGGCGTGCGGGCGGCCTCGCTCAGCGCCGAGACGACGAGCTCGAGGCCGCTGGGCTCGGGGCGCGCCCGCCAGGTGGTGAGCACACCCTCGCTCGCCGTGGGGTTCCCGTCGACGAGGACGTTGCCGATGTCGACCGCGCTGATGCCGTCGACCAGGCTGTGGTGCGTCTTGGTGATGATCGCGAAGCGGTCCTCGGCCAGGCCCTCGACGAGGTAGACCTCCCACATCGGCCTGCTGCGGTCGAGCGGGCGGGGCTGGATGCGCGCGACGAGCTCCTCGAGCTGCTCGTCGGAGCCGGGCCGGGGCAGGGCGCTGCGGCGCACGTGGTAGCTCATGTCGAAGTTCGTGTCGTCGACCCACACCGGGTTGGCCAGGCTGCCGGGCACCGTCTTGATCCGCTGCCGGTAGCGCGGCACGTGCGCGATGCGCTGGCTGATCAGGGTGACCAGGCTCTCGTAGTCGAACCCGCCGATCGGAGCGTCGAAGACCATCACCGAGCCCACGTGCATCGGCGTCGCCGCGTCCTCGAGGTGCAAGAACGAGGTGTCGAGGGAGCTGAGCCGGTCTGCCACGGCTCCATCGTGTCAGACGGTGGGTCGGGTCAGAGGAAGGGTGTGACCGGGCCGGGCGTGCGCCTCGCCACGCCGACGACGACCGAGGCGGGATGCCGTGCGCCGGCGGGTGCGTGCGAGGGCGGCGGCGCGCGGGTCGAGGGCCGCGGCGAGCTCGCCCACCGCCAGCGTGAGCTCGGCGCGGGGGGCGACCTCGACGAGCGAGCGGCCGGCGAGCAGGGCGGCGTCGCACTCGTCGGGCGACCACGGGAGGAAGCGCACGTCATCCATGCCGGCGAACCGCCCGAGGACGTCGGCGATGGAGCGCTCGGGTCGCCGCCCGGCGACCGACGCGCGCACCTTGGTGACGACCACGGTGGGCCGCGGTGACGGCAGCACCGCGACGTCCTGCACGGCCCGGACCAACCGTTGGAGTCCGACCGGGTCGGCCGCGCCGACGGCGACGAGCTGGTCGGCCGCCTCGAGGGCCGTGAGGGTGGCGGCGTTGCGGCGGGGCGCGGCGGTGTCGTAGCTGAGCTCCTCGTCGTCCTCGACCGCGAAGCCGACGTCGACCACGACGTGCTCGACGACCCCACGGGCCAGGCGCAGCACGTCGTCGACGGCCGCGGCCCGCAGCTCGGGCCAGCGGTCGGCCCGGGGCAGGCCGGTGAGCACGCGCAGCCGCGGCACGACCTCGGGGGCGAGCCGGGCCAGGCCGGGGACGTCTAGGGTGCCCTGCTCGGAGGCGCGGGCGGCCGCCGCGATCCCGGGCGCCTCGTCGACCAGGCCCAGCACCTGGGCCACGCTGGCCCCCCACGTGTCGAGGTCGACGAGCAGGGTGCTCACCCCGGCCGCGGCCAGCTGGGCGGCGAGGGCGACGGCGACCGTCGTGCGGCCCGGTGCGCCGGTGGGCCCCCACACCGCGGTGACGGGAGTCGTCGGCGCCGGGCCGTCGAGGTCACCGTCGGGGGCCGTGCTGCTGGTGCCCTCGCCTGCCGACGCGGAACAGCCGGCATCCCACGGCGCCCGTCCCCACGTCGACGGATGGCCGGCGGGCGCGCCGGACGTGGTGGCAGCGGCGAGTGCCACCAGCGCGCTCGAGACAGCCGGGGCCGTGTCGGACGGACGCAGGATCGTGGCGACGCCCAGCTGGCGCAGGCGTCGCTCGCCCTCGTCGTCGTCGGGGTCGACGAGGCCGGCGACCCTCAGGCCATGCCCCGCGAGGTGCCGCAGGGCGTCGCGGTCGAGGCCGCGCAGGTCGGGGGACACGACCGCCACCCGCGCCACTCCGGCCGCGCCCGCCGACAACAGCTCGGCGACGTCGGCGCAGCGCCGCACCAGGGTGACCTCGGCGGCCGCCTCGAGCACCTGGACGAAGTCCGCCTCGAGGCGGTGGGTGACCGCCGTGAGGACGCTCGTCACGACGCGGCCGCCGACGCACCGCCGGGAACCGGCACCAGGGTGATGCGGGCGCCGAGGTCGACGTCGGCGACGACGTCGCGAACGGACTGGCGGGGCACCATGACGTGCACGGCCCTGGTCTCGGCGGCGGTGCCCAGCACGCCGTCCTCCCCCGCGACGCGGACCACCGACACCGACTCGAGCACCCGCTCGGGCCCGGCGTAGGTGGGCAGCCCGACCGTGCTGCCCTCCTTCGGCCGGTTGACGTAGACGTCGACGACCGACCCCGCGGTGAGGGCGGAGGCAGACGTGGCGTCGACGAGCAGGGCCACCTGCTGCACGTCGACGGCGGCGGCTGAGCCGACGCCCGAGACCGGGATGAGCTCACCGGGACGCATCGCCCGCAGCGACCAGGTGTCGCCCGCGAGCGGCCGGTCGGCGGGCAGGTAACCGGCAGCCCCGTCGCCGAGCAGCACGTCGACCCGGACGACGTCGGCGTCGGTGAGCCGCTGGCCGGGCACGACATCACCCTTGGCGGCGTAGACCGGCACGCGGTCGTCCGCGCGGGCGACGACGACCGAACCGAGCACCGTGGACACGAGCACGAGGAGCACGCCGACGAGCAGTCGGGAGTCGCGCCACGACGGGGAGCGCAGCCGTGACGCGGTCGGGGTGGGCAGGTCACTCATGGCGCCCGATCGTCGTCGAGGATCGCCGACTTCGCCACCGGAGCGGCTCTGCCTGTGGACAACCCCGCCGAGGGCAGCACCTGTGGATGGCACACTGACGACGTGGCCCGCCGCTTCATCCCCCTGACCGAGGTGTCCGAGATCCTCGACGTCTCCGCGGCCCAGGCCTACGCGCTCGTGCGCAGCGGCGAGCTGCCCGCCATCAAGGTGGGTGGGCGGGGCCAGTGGCGCGTCGAGACCGTCGAGCTCGAGGCCTACATCCAGCGCATGTACGCCGAGACGCGCGACCTCGTCACGACCAGGTCCGAGGGGCCGGCCGACGACGAGGCACCGGACGCCTGACCGCAGCCCGGCGCACGACCCGGCCGCACGCGGTCAGCGTCGCGACTCCACGGCCACGAGCGCGGCGAACGGCACGGTGGCCACGGCCCTGACGTTCTCGCGCCGGCGCGGCACCCCCTCGTCGTGCTCGGCGAGGTCGAGGTGGTCGGCACCCACGGCGTCGATCGTCCCGAGCAGGGGTGGGCCGCCCCCGACGAGCGACACCGCCACGGTGGCGCGGTCGCGCGACAGGGCCCGCAGGGCGTAGCCGAGGCCGAACCGGCGGGCCGTGCGCGACGAGCCGGACTGCGGACCGAGCGCCCGCAGGGTGACCACTGCGGCGGTCGCGACCAGGAGCTCGCGCCCGTCGGGTGTGCGGGTGAGCAGCCAGTCGTCGCCGAGGTCCTGCAGTGGGCCCTCGACCTGCCGACCGCCGACCAGGCCGAGTCGCACGGGTGCGCCGACGCTGGCCGAGAGCCGTCCGGGCAGGGTCACGAGCGCCCGTTCGCGGCGGGTGCGCTCGGCCACCTCGTCGTCGCGCTCGCGCCGTTCCTCCGCGGCCAGCTGCCCCCCGAGGTCAGCGAAGAGCCCCTCCCACCTCATGTCCACAGCCTAGGTCGCCCCGGTTGCAGCTGTCGGTGGTCGCATCTACCGTCATACTCATGCAAACATCATCAAACGCGATCAAAAATCTACCAACCATGCTCAGGGCCGTGCTGGCGCTGTGGGTCGCCGCGCTGATGGCGTCCTGGCTCTGGTCCGTGGTCACCGCCGCCGGCGATGCGGCAGCGGTCGGTGCGCCGCTGCGACCCGACGAGGTCCTGGCCGCCGTGGTGGCCGCGGCCGCACTGGCGGCGACGAGCTGGCTGGCGCTCGGCGTCCTGCTCGGGGTCGGGTCGCTCGTTCCGGGGGTGGTGGGTCGGGCAGCCGTCCGGGTCGCCGACGTCGTCACACCCGCTGTCGTGCGCCGGACCGTCGGGGTCCTGCTGGGTGTCGGCCTGGTGGCGGGCCTCGCTCCGGGCACGGCCGTCGGCGCCTCATCCGCCGCGGTGGCCACCGGCCCCCCGCTGCCCGACCCCGCGTTCGCCCCGTGGCCCGCCGCCACCCTCCCCCTGCCCGATCCGGGCTGGATGCCGTCGCCGGCCGCCACCCGCGGGGCCCGCCCGGCCCTGCCCCGTGCCGACGCGGCGGCCGGTACCGGCTGGGTGCCGAGCCCACCGGTCGTTCGGGCGCAACCCGACCTGCGCGTGCTCAGCCCCGGCACGCGGCCCGGTCCTGACGACGGACGCCCTGACCACGTGGTCGTGCACCGGGGCGACTCACTGTGGGCCATCGCGGCCCGGCACCTCGGCGGCGGTGCGTCCGACGCGGAGATCGCGCGCGCCTGGCCGGCGTGGTTCGACGCCAACCGGCGGGTGATCGGCGACGACCCCGACGTGCTGCGTCCGGGCCAGGTGCTGCGTCCCCCCGAGGAGGCACGCTCGTGAGCATCGGCGCCCTGCACGTCGCACCGCCGGTGCGCCCGCTGCCGCCGCCGATCTCGCTCGACGAGGCCCTGCGGCGCTCGCGCCTCGCGATCGAGGCGCGCGAGGGTCGCAACGGTTACGTGCAGGGCACCCTGGCCGTCGACTTCGCCGCGGCCTCCGACGAGCAGTTCTTCGGCCCGCAGCGCACCCTGCGCGGCGACCTGCCCGACCCCACCGCATGGGCCGCGCGCATCACCCTCGCGATCCTCGAGGTCATGACCGGCGTCCGCCCGGCGCCCCAGGTGCTGCGCTGGACCAGTCCGGAGGTCTACGCGGTGGTCGCCCGGCGCAGCGCCCTGGTGGCGCGGCGGGTCGCCGGAGGCCGCTCCCCGCGGGCCCGACCCCGCCTGCGGGTGCTGCGGGTGCGGGTCTGCGAGCCGGCCGACGGCGTCGCCGAGGCTGCGGTCGTCGTCAGCGACGGGCCACGGGTCCGTGCGGTCGCCGTGCGGCTGGTGGGCCAGGACGGCAAGTGGCGGGTCAGTGCTCTGCAGGTGGGATGAGCGTGAGCTCGGCCTCGGGTACGACCTCCGGGTCGGGGCTGCCGGGCTGCCTCGTGGGCAGGCCTCCGCTCGAGAAGAACGCGACGGCGGCCAGCAGGGCGAGCACGGTGAGGGCGCTGCGCAGCCCGTCCAGGCGGGCCTGGGTGTTCTCGTCGACGACGGCCGCCGCCACCGTCTCGTCGACGCCCGCCTCGGCGAGCCCGGCCTCGAGCTGGGCGTCCGAGACGAAGGGGATCCCGCTGGCGAGCTCGACCTGCGCCTGCGAGGTCACCGACGCCGGCACCGCCTCGTTCGCCGCGATGCCGGTGAAGAACGACGAGGTCAGAGCCGAGATCAGCACTGCTCCGGCGAGCGCGGTGCCGATCGACGCCCCGAGGTTGGTGAAGGTGTTCTGGATGCCGCCCACCTCACCGCTCTGCTCGTCGGGCACCGCCGAGACGGTCACGGCGCCCAGCTGCGACGACAGCGCACCGATCCCCAGGCCGGCCAGCAGCAACGGCCCGGTGACGACCTCCGGCCCGGTGCCCAGGTCGAGGGCGCCCAGCAGCGACAGGATCCCGGCCAGCAGGGCGAGGAAGCCGACGCGCACGACGCGCCTCGGTGAGGCGTTCGGGAAGACCTTGGGCACACCGACCGCCGCGAGCAGCAGCGTCACCGACAGCGGCATGATCCGCAGGCCAGTGTCGATCGCGCTGAGCCCGAGGGCCACCGAGAGGTACAGCGGCACGCAGAAGAACAGCCCGGCCTGGATCAGGAACTGGAAGAAGAACGCCGACAGACCCTTCTGCAACCCGGGGATCCGGAGCATGGCCGGGTCGAGCAGGGCCGACCGCCCCAGGAGCAACCGCCGCTTCTCCCAGGCGAGGAACGCCCAGAGCACGACCATCCCGAGGGCGACGAGCCACACCACGGGCGACAGGCCCGCCCAGACCGGCGCGTTGGGCTTGGGGTTGACGAACCCCCAGGTCCCCGCCCGCAGGATGCCGAACACCACGAGCCCCAGCCCCAGGGCCGACAGCCCCGTGCCGACCAGGTCCAGCGCCGCGTCGGGGTCGGGCTCGGCATCGGCCATCCGACGCGCGAGCACGAGGATGACCGCCACGATGACGACCTCACCCGCGAACACCCACCGCCACGACGCATAGGTGGTCATGACCCCACCGATGAGTGGACCGGCGGCGACCGCGATCGCTCCCGAGGCCGCGACCAGCCCGTAGGCCCGCGGCCGTTCCGTCGCACCGAAGTTGGTCGCGACGAGCGCCACGATCGCCGGCATGATCAGGGCCGCACCCATGCCCTCCAGCAGCGACCAGCCCAGGATCAGCACCGGGAGGCTTGGCGCCAGTGCCGTCGTCAGCGACCCGGCGCCGTAGACGACGCAGCCGATCGCGAAGGCCCGCTTGCGACCGAGGATGCCCCCGATCTTCCCGCCGGTGATCATCAGCGACGCCATCACCAGCGTGTACAGCGTGATCGCGGTCTGGATGCCGGTCACGTCGGTGCCGACGTCCTCGGCCACCGTGGCGATCGAGACGTTCATGACCGAGCTGTCGAGCGTCATCAGGAACTGCGCCGCCGCGAGGGTGGTGAGGACGGTGGCCCCCGCGGTGCGGGTGGCGGTGTCGGTGCTCATGCAGGGACCTCAGGGGTTCGAGTCGTCGGACGGGTCCGCCTTGCGGAAGCGGCGGGGCGGGGGCGTCGAGTCTGCACCGGCCCGCTCCTCCCCCGGCTCACCGGGCGGGAGTGGGCCCTCCGGCCCGTCGGGGTCGACGAGCGTCGTGTGCTGGGTCGCCGCCGGGCGCGGCATCCAGTCGTAGACGACCCGCGTCCAGAGCACGACGTCCTGCACCGAGCGGCGCTCCGGGCTGATGACGCACCAGAACAGGCCGATCGGGAAGACCACGCAGAACCCGGCCCGCAGCAGCGAGCGCAGCGGGCCGAGCCGCCGGCCCCGGCGGCCCACCACGCGCAGCCCCATGACCTGGTCGCCGTAGCTGCGCCCGAAGAGCCACCAGCACAGGAAGAGGTAGAGGGTCGCGAGGACCATCGCGGTGGTGATGCTCGCCAGCAGGTGCCCGCTCGGCCAGACGAAGGTCCGCGGGTCCAACAGGAAGGTGAGGCCGACGTAGCCCAGGTAGATCCCGCCCACCATGGCCGCCACGATGGCGGCATCGATGGTGTTCGCGACGATGCGGGTGACGACCCCGGCGGCGTGCCCCTGGTACGGACGCGCCTCCCGGGGGATCGCGGAGATCTCCGGCCCGGTCACGGGGTGCTCCCCGGATCGGGTCCGACACCGGCCCGGCGACGACGGAACATCACCCGGTCGACCGCGCGGCTGATGGCGTCGTCGGCGGTGATGCTCGTCATCCGCGCACCGCGCACCGTCTCCGAGGCCATCGACCCGGTCGAGTCGCGGATGATGGCCGGCAGGTCGATGACGTCGAGCACCTCCTCGACGATGCCGATCAGGTCGATCCGGTCGATGACGGCGTCGAGGTCGACCCGCTCGACCGCGGCGTCGAGGTCGACCGTCGCCACGATCGCGTCGAGGTCGACCCGCCGCACCGCCGCATCCAGGTCGACCGTCGCCACGATCGCGTCGAGGTCGACCCGCCGGACCGCCGCATCCAGGTCGACGCGTGCGACGGCGGCGTCGAGGTCGACCGTCGAGACGATCCGGTCGAGGTCGACGTTGTCCTCGACCAGCCGGGTCAGGTCGAGGCGCTCGACCACCATGGCGACGATGGCCGGCATCCAGACGTCGAGCAGCGACTCGAACTGGCGGGTCAGCTCCTCGCGGTCGGCACCCCCACTGCGGGCCAGCTCGCCGACGAGGGTCGCGGGGTGGTAGCGCGTGGGCAGCACGGGCGGTCGCCACAGCAGGCGGGTCACGGGTGCGGTCAGGTGGTGCACGGTGCGGACCGCCACGATGGCGGCCCCGGCGGTGGCGCCGGCGACGCCGAGGGCGACGTCGAGAACCAGCCGCGCCTCAGGCCCGAGATGGGGCACCGCGACCGGCCGTCCTGACGTCGTCAGCTCCTTGGACACCTGCGTCCTTGTCTCTCGGAGGCCTCCTGTCCGGCACGGTACCGGTCGGAGGTCCGCACCGTCAGGGGCTGCCCGGAAACGCACCGCGGCTCACCCGACAGGGGTGAGCGGGCGACGACGCCGCAGGCCCCGACGCGGACGGATCCGAGTCGGGGCCTGCGTGGTGTCGAACGGGGTCAGCGCCGCCCGTGGCACATCTTGAACTTCTTCCCCGAGCCGCACGGGCAAGGGGCGTTCTTCGGGGTCGTGGCCAGCTGCTCCTCGGTGAGGTCGCCGCCGGGTGCCGGGGCACCCTCGTCGCGCTCGTCGACCCCGCCGGTCTCGCTCGGCGCGGTGTAGTGCAGCTGCCCGGTGCGCGGTCGGCCGACGCCGACGCCGGAGACGGCGACCTTGCGGGCACCGTCGCCGAAGGAACCGGACCCGGCACCCACGACGGCGGGCTCGGCCTCGCTCGCCGGGGCCTCGCCGTCGGCGGTCGCGGTCGACCCACCGGACATCGCACCCAGCATCTGCGACACGTGCACCGGCTCGATGGCCGGCGGTGCCTCGGTCGGCTGGTCGACGGAGACGTCGACGTGGAAGAGCAGCCCCACGGACTCCTCGCGCACGGCCTCGTTCATCGTGGTCCAGAGCGCAAAGCCCTCGCGCTGGTACTCGACCAGGGGGTCGCGCTGCGCCATCGCGCGCAGGCCGATGCCCTCCTGCAGGTAGTCCATCTCGTAGAGGTGCTCGCGCCACTTGCGGTCGAGCACGGAGAGCATCACGCGGCGCTCCACCTCACGCATGACCTCCTCGCCCAGGGCCTCCTCGCGCTGGTCGTAGGCGTGGTGCGCGTCGGAGAGGATCTCCTCCTTGAGCTTCGCGTTGGTGAGCGAGCTGCGCCCACCCGCCGCGTCGACGACCTGGTCGGGGTCGAGGGTGATCGGGTAGAGCCCGCGCAGCGCGGTCCACAGCCGCTCGAGGTTCCAGTCCTCGGGGAAGCCGGCGGAGGTCTCGGCGTCGACGTAGCCCTCGATGACGTCGTTGACGAAGAAGCGCAGCTGCTCGTGCAGGTCCTCGCCCTCGAGCACGCGGCGGCGCTCCTCGTAGATGACGGTGCGCTGGCGGTTGAGCACGTCGTCGTACTTGAGGACGTTCTTGCGGATCTCGAAGTTCTGCGCCTCGACCTGGGCCTGCGCCGACTGGATCGAGCGCGAGACCAGCTTGCTCTCGATCGGCTGGTCGTCCTCGAGCTTCGCGGTCGTCATGACCCTGTCGACCAGGCCCGCGTTGAACAGGCGCATGAGGTGGTCCTCGAGCGAGAGGTAGAACCGCGACTCGCCCGGGTCGCCCTGGCGGCCGGAGCGGCCACGCAGCTGGTTGTCGATGCGACGCGACTCGTGCCGCTCGGTGCCCAGCACGTAGAGACCACCGAGCTCGGTGACCTCCTCGTGCTCGGCCGCGACGACCGCCTCGGCGGAGGCGAGGGCCTCGTCCCAGGCCGCCTCGTACTCCTCGGGCGTCTCGTGCGGGTCGAGACCGCGCTCCTTGAGGGCGGCGACGGCCCGGAACTCCGGGTTGCCGCCGAGCATGATGTCGGTGCCTCGGCCGGCCATGTTGGTGGCGACCGTGACGGCACCCTTGCGGCCGGCATCCGCGACGATGCTCGCCTCGCGCTCGTGGTGCTTGGCGTTGAGCACCTCGTGGGGGACGCCGTGACGGCGCAGCTGCTCGGAGAGGTACTCCGACTTCTCGACCGAGACGGTGCCGACGAGCACCGGCTGGCCCTTCTCGTGGCGCTCGACGAGGTCGGCGACGACGGCCTTGTACTTCGACTCCTCGGTGCGGTAGACGAGGTCGGCCTGGTCGATGCGCACCATCTCGCGGTTGGTCGGGATCGGCACGACACCGAGCTTGTAGATCGAGTTCAGCTCGGAGGCCTCCGTCATGGCCGTGCCGGTCATGCCGGCGAGCTTGTCGTACATGCGGAAGAAGTTCTGCAGGGTGATGGTCGCGAGGGTCTGGTTCTCGTTCTGGATCTGCACCCCCTCCTTGGCCTCGATGGCCTGGTGCATGCCCTCGTTGTAGCGACGCCCGGCGAGCATGCGCCCGGTGTGCTCGTCGACGATCAGCACCTCGCCGTTCATCACGACGTAGTCCTTGTCGCGCTGGAACAGCTCCTTGGCCTTGATGGCGTTGTTGAGGTAGCCGATGAGCGGGGTGTTGGCCGACTCGTAGAGGTTCTCGATGCCGAGGTGGTCCTCGACCTTCTCGATGCCGCGCTCGAGCACCCCGACGGTGCGCTTCTTCTCGTCGACCTCGTAGTCGCCGCGGCCGCTCTCGAGCTCGCCGCGCTCGAGGCGGGCGACCATCTTGGCGAACTCGGTGTACCACTTGGTCGGCTGGTCGGCCGGCCCGGAGATGATGAGCGGCGTGCGGGCCTCGTCGATGAGGATCGAGTCGACCTCGTCGACGATGGCGAAGTTGTAGTCGCGCTGCACGAGCTCCTCGGTCGACCACGCCATGTTGTCGCGCAGGTAGTCGAAGCCGAACTCGTTGTTGGTGCCGTAGGTGATGTCCTTGGCGTACTCCGCGCGGCGCTCCTCAGGCGTCATCGACGACAGGATGCACCCGGTCTCGAGGCCCAGGAAGCGGTGCACGCGGCCCATCAGCTCGGACTGGTACTCGGCGAGGTAGTCGTTGACCGTGACGACGTGCACGCCCTTGCCGGAGAGCGCGTTGAGGTAGCTCGGGAGGGTCGCGACCAGGGTCTTGCCCTCACCGGTCTTCATCTCGGCGACGTTGCCCAAGTGGAGCGCGGCCCCGCCCATGATCTGCACGTCGAAGTGCCGCTTGCCCAGGGTGCGCTTGCTCGCCTCACGAACGGCGGCGAACGCCTCGGGCAGGATGTCGTCGAGCGTCTCGCCGTCGGCCAGGCGCTTGCGGAAGACGTCGGTCTCGGCCCGCAGCTCGGCGTCGGTGAGCTTCTCGAAGTCCTCCTCGATGGCGTTGACCTGCGCCGCGATGTTGTCGAGCTTCTTGAGGATGCGCCCCTCACCGGCGCGCAACAGCTTCTCGACGATCTTCACGAGTGGAACTCCCTTGGCGTGACAACATGACGGTCGCTCGACCGGACCTGCCTAGGGTAGTCGAGCCCGACGCACCCCACCGACCCGGCGGAGGGCACCCTCAAGGGGCAACGCGGCGCACCGCGGCGTGAGTTCCCCCCTGCCCCCGCAGGTGGTTGGGTGGAGGAGTGACCGGTATGCCGTTCCCGGGCTGCGTGCCCGAGCTCACCGACGGGGTGGTGCGGCTGCGGGCCCACCGCCCGGAGGACGCCGAGCGGGTCGTCGAACAGTCCACCGACCCCGAGTCGATGCGCTGGACGACCGTGCCGCGTCCCTACGGCCTCGACGACGCCCACGCCTTCCTCGCCGAGATCGAGCGGGACTGGACCGCCCCGCGCGGCGTGCGCCGCTGGGCGGTCACCGACGCGACCGATCCCGACGGCCGCTACCTCGGCACCATCGACCTGCGGCCGGGTGGGGGTGGGGCCGCCGAGGTCGGATTCGGCCTGCACCCCGAGGGCCGCGGGTCCGGGTTCATGGCCGGGGCGCTGCGGCTGGCCGCCCGCTGGTGGTTCGGCGAGGGGGGCACCCGCGTGCACTGGCTCGCCGTCCGGGGCAACTTCGCCTCGTGGCGGGTGGCCTGGTCGTGCGGCTTCACCCACCACGGCACGATCCCGCAGTCGCACCCGGACCCCGACGACCCCGGCGCCCCGGCGCTCGACGTGTGGCGCGCGAGCCTGGGCGCCGACGACGTCATGGAGCCCCGCACGCCGTGGGAGGACGTGCCGGTGCTCGAGGCCGAGGAGGCGTCCGGCATCCGGTTGCGGCCGTGGCGCGACGCCGACGTGACCGCGCTCGAGCCCCGCGACCAGCCCGAGCACTACATGCCGGCGCGCGGGGTGCTCGACGCCGACACCTTCCCCGAGTGGCTGACGATCCGGCGCGAGCAGATGTCGCTCGGGCGCGTGCTGAGCTGGTGCGTCGCCGACACCACGACGGATGCCGCGCTGGGCGAGGTGCTCGTGTTCGTCACCGAAGGAACCCTCGACGACGACACCGCCGAGCTGGGCTACCAGGTCGTGCCGAGCGCCCGCGGCCGCGGCGTCGCGAGCAACGGTGCCCGCACCCTGGTCGCCCACGCGTTCGCGCCGCGTGCCGCCGGGGGGCTGGGCATGCGACGGCTGGTCGCGCAGACCGCCGACGACAACGCGGCGAGCAACGCCGTGCTCGACCGGCTCGGGTTCACGATCTGGGGGCGCGAGAGCGCCGCCGACGTGCTGCCCGACGGGCGGGCGGTCGACGCCCTGCACTGGGAGCTGCTGCGCGACTGACCGTCGCTGGTGGATCAGCCGGTGAGGCCGATGGCGTAGGAGCCGAACGACGCGCAGGTACCGCCGATGCCGCACGTCGAGCTGAGCGAGCCGACGGTGCTGTAGCTGTCGTACTGGACGGTGATGTTGCCGTCCTTGTCGTAGTCGATGAACTTCAGGTTGATGAAGCCGACCACCCGGTACTGGGTGCCGGAGCCGTTGCCCGTGACCTTGTCGTACACCGGGAAGGCGAAGGTCTTGCCCTTCACCGTGTCGAGGGCGTTGCGCACCGGGCCGGCGTTGATCTTGTTGCCGGGCTGGCCGTCGACCGTGATCGTCGGGGGCGTACCGGTCGGGGTGAGGTCGATGTCGCAGCCGTTGAGGATCGCGTCCGTGAGCCCCGGCGTGCCGTTGCCGCCGCAGTCCAGCCAGCCCCAGTTGCCCGAGCCGCCGCTCTTCCCCGAGCAGTCGGCCTTCCAGACCTTGTTCACGTCGATGACCTCGATCGGGTACGGGCTCGCGGTGGCCCGGGACATGATCGCCCTGGCCTGGTCGTCGCAGATGGTGAGCGGGAACGCCCCACCGTCCATGCTCCCCATGACACTGAGCCCGGCGTTCGCCTGGCGGGTGGCCTTGATCGAGGTGACGCCGGCGAGCCGGCCGAGGGTGGTCGGCACGTCGCGCTGCACGGTGACCTTCACGCGCAGGATGCCGGCGGCATCGCAGGTGAGCGACGTCTGCACGTCGACCTGGCCCGCGGAGGCCTTGAGGTCGTAGGGCCTGTTCGCGTCGGCCTGCTTCTTCGCGATCGCGAGGGCCTGGCCGGCATCGCCGGCGAGGATGGACGCACAGGTGGGCGCGACCGCCGCGTTCTTGGCGATGCCGGTCCGCTTGGCACTGGCAATGGCCAGCGCGCCGCTGTCCGCCCCGGCGGCGAAGGCCTGGGCCTGCGCGTAGGCGATCCCGAGGTCGAGCGTGAAGGCCAGGAGGAGCATCATCGGCACCAGGAGCAGCCCGACGAGCATGGCCACCCCGCCACGCTCGTCGCGCTGCGCGGCGCTGCGGGCACGCCGGTTCATGAGGTGTACTCGCACTGGAAGTTCCCCTTCGATCCCAGGCTCACCGAGCTCATGAAGGGCACGGGGAACGGCGGAGACGACGTGTAGTTCAGCTGCACCGCGAGGTCACTCACGGTCGCGCTGGGCCCGGCCGAGCCGGTACAGGGGAAGGCCGCGCTGGCACCGGTGGCCGTGGTCGACCCGGCGGGAAGCGAGCAGGTGCCCCCAGCGCCGGTCACGGTCACCCCGATGCTGAGGGGCGTGGCGCCGACGGCACCCGATGACGCGCCCACGCGGGCCCGGCTGGCCACCTGGCCACAGGTGAGCTTGGCGCCGGCGACGGTCGGCAGGACCCCGGCCCGGGCGGCGTCGCGGGCTGCGGTGTTGTAGGCGATCTGCTGGGCGAAGATGAACCCGAAGTCGATGATCGCGCCGATGATCAGGATCAGCACCGGCAGCACGAGGGCGAACTCGACCGCCGAGGCACCCCGTTCCGGACGCCGACGCCCTGAGCGACGAATGTTCACGCGATCCCTGCCGATTCGTTGGCGAGGACCCCGGTGTTCCGGGGTCCTGCAACGATTTTGACAGTTCCTGAGAACTTTCTTATCCACCGAACGGTCGACATGTCCTACCCCACAAGGACGATCCCGTCACAGGGGGTTCGCCGCGCCACAGGGGTCACGACGGGGCGGTCGCCGCCCAGTCGACCGTGGGGAGACCGAGCCAGCCGGCGAGCAGGGCCAGCTCGGCGTCGAGCTCGGCGCGCTCCTCGTCGTCCCCGCGGCCCGGCTCCCAGGTGCACCGGCGCACGCGAAGCACCCCGGCGGCGCGGTCCGACTTGAGGTCGACCCGCGCCACGAGGTCCTCGCCGAGCAGGAAGGGCAGCACGTAGTAGCCGTGCACGCGCTGCTGCTCGGGCACGTAGATCTCGAGCCGGAAGTCGAAGCCGAAGATCGCCCGGGTGCGGTCGCGTTGCCAGACGAGGGAGTCGAACGGGGACAGCAGCGCCCTGGCGGTGACCCGCCGCGGCCGGCGGGCGTCGCGGTGCAGGTAGACCGGCCGGTGCCAGCCCTGCACGGTGGCCGGCAGGAGGGTGCCGTCGGCCACCAGCGACTCGATCGCCGGGCGGGCCTGCTCCGGCGAGAGCCTGAAGTAGTCGCGCAGGCACTGCTCCGAGCCGACCCCGTGCGCCCGGGCGGAGATCTCGACCAGCCGGCGGAAGGCCTCCTCCTCGCTCGGTCGGCTGGCCGGGTCGAGCCCGGGGGCCCGTTGGGCGGGCGGCAGCACCCGGCTCGGCAGCGCGTAGCGGCGCTCGAACGACGTGGTACGGCCGGCGCTGGACACCTCACCGGCCCAGAACAGGTGCTCCAGGGCGTTCTTGACCAGCGACCAGTTCCACCCCCACTGCTCGCGCTCCCTGGGCAGGTCGTGCGCGAGCGCGACCTCGAGCTCCCGGCTGGTCATCGGACCGCGCCGGGCCACCTCGGCGAGCACGCCGGCGACCAGCTCGGGATGCTCGTGGGCGACCCCCCGCATGCCGCCCCACGCGTCGGAAGCGGCCCGGCGCATCCGGAAGTCGAGCAGCGGCCAGGTCGACGGGGGCACGAGCGACGCCTCGTGCGCCCAGTACTCGACCACCCGACGTGGTGCGACGTCGCGAGCCCGGTCGAGCAGGGCACGGTCGTAGGGCCCGAGCCTCGAGAAGAACGGCAGGTACTGGCTGCGCACCACGACGTTGACGCTGTCGATCTGCACGACCCCCACCGTGTCGACGACACGCTGCAGGTCCCGGGTGCCCGGCACCGGCGGGCGCGGCCGCGCGAAGCCCTGGGCCGCGAGCGCGATGCGCCGTGCGGCCCGGGTCGAGAGGTGCACGCCGACCGGCGGGTCACTCATCCGTGGGGAGCAGGTGCTGCCGGTGTGCGTAGACCGCGGCCTCGACCCGCGAGTGCAGGTGGAGCTTCTCGAGGATGTTGCGGACGTGGTTCTTGACGGTGTTCTCGGAGATGACCAGCTCGTCGGCGATCTCGCGGTTGGCGCGGCCTCGGGCGACGAGCCGCAGCACCTCGACCTCGCGGTCGGTGAGCAGCGGGGCACTGCCCGAGATCGGCTCGGGCTCCTGGCTCAGCCGGGTGAACTCGGTGAGCAGGGTGGCCGCCATCCCGGGCGGGATGATGGCCTGGCCGTCGTGCACCCGGCGGATGGCGTCGGCCACCTCCTCACCCGGGAGGTCCTTGAGCAGGTAGCCGCTGGCGCCGGCCTTGATCGCCTCGAACAGGTCGGACTCGTCGTCGGACATGGTGAGCATGAGGATGCGGGCCGTCGGCACGGACTCGCGGATCAGGCGGCACGCCTCGATCCCACCGACGCCGGGCATCCGGACGTCCATGAGGACGACCTCGGGTTCGACCCGCTGGCACACCTCGACCGCCTCGGCGCCGTTCGAGGCCTCGCCGACGACCTGCGCCGTGCCGTCGAGCTCGACGACCACCTGCATGCCGCGGCGGTAGAGGTCGTGGTCGTCGGCGATCATGACCCGGATCGGGGTCGGCAGGGCATCGGCGACCGCCTCACCAGTCACTTCGTCACCGCGCACGGGCTCATCGTCGCAGGTCCGGGCAGGACTGCCCATACCGGTCCCCCAAGAAACTCTCAGGAAGCCGCAGCCTCGACATCGACCGTGTCGTCCTGCTCCGGGATGTCGGCCAGTGACCCGTCGAGGTCGAGGTGGAGCACGCCGTAGCTCCAGCCGTGTCGCCGGTAGACGACGCTCGCGCGGTCGGTCTCGACGTCGTGGAAGAGGTAGAAGTCGTGGCCGACCAGCTCCATCTCGCGCAGGGCGTCGGAGAGCGTCATCGGGGTGGAGCGGTGCACCTTCTCGCGGACCTCCACCGGGGAGTCGTCGAACTGGTCGGTGTCGTCGGACCCCAGCCCGGCCAGCGCCGCCTCGGACGGCGCGACGATGCGCGCGGTCGCGCGCGCGACGGACTCGGGGGTACGACGTCCACGGTGGACCTGTCGCCGGTCGTTCTGGCGCCTCAGCCGCTCCATCAGCTTGTCGATCGCCAGGTCGAGGGCGGCGTACTTGTCCTCGACACACGCCTCGGCCCGCACCACGGGCCCCTTGGCGTAGCAGGTGATCTCGACCTTGTCACAGACCTTGGCCTGGCGACGGTTGGGCTCGTGACTGACCAGGACCTCGACCCGGCGGGTGCGGGGCTCGAGCTGGGTGATCTTCTCGAGCTTCTCCTCGATGTGCGCCCGGAAACGGTCGGAGACGGTCAGGTGCCGTCCGGTGACGACTATGTCCACGTGATCCTCCTCGTGCTGTGGGGTGTCTGCGCTCAGCAACGGCCGGTCGTCAGCGGCACCACCTCCGGAGGATCGGGGCTCATGCACCGACGCTAGTCGGAGGTCCAGTGGGCCACAAGGGCGGGGTCAGGGCGTGGCGGGGTGTGGTGGCACACGTCGCTGCGACCACGTGCTGGGCACCGGCGTCGAGCAGCGCACGAGCCGCCTCGGCGAGCGTCGCGCCCGTCGTGACGACGTCGTCGACCACCACGCAGGTCGCCCCGGCGACGGCCACGCGCCACGCCGCGGACACCGCCATCGCACCGGCGAGGTTGTCGGCCCGGGCCCGGCGGTCGAGGTGCGCCTGGTCGGCGACCCGCCGCGTGTGCACCAGCGCACGGACCACGACGAGACCGGCCCCGCGCCCTGGCACGGCGGTGCCGTGCGGTGGACGGTGGGACTCCGACGGGCCGGCCCCGTTGACCGCGGCCACCGCCGCGACGGCCAGGTCGCCGACCGGGTCGTCGCCGCGACGACGACGCGAACCGCGGGACGTCGGAACCGGCACGACGAGCACCACCTCGCCCAGGACGAGCCTCCGGCGCACCCCCAGGTCGTGCGTGGCGGCCGAGAGGGCACTAGCCAGCAGCGCCCCGAGGTCGTCACGCAGGTCACGACGGCCCTCGTCCTTGTACGCCGTGGCGGCGAGCCGCAGCGCGCCCTCGAAACGGGCACCGGCCCGGCACGCCGGCATCCCCGGAGGAGGTGGCCGCGGATCCACCGCGCCGGCCGTACCGCTCCGGGCCGCCGCTCGGACCGCCCGTGTGCACGGGCCGCACAGCGGCGCACCGACGCCGTGGCAGGCGGCACAACGCGACGGCAGGACGAGGTCCGCCGCGGCCCGCAGTCCGCTGCGCACCGCCGCCCACACCGCCGACCACCCCTGCAGGAACGCCATGCTCCGAGCATGCGCGTCGCGAGGCGAGGATGCTTGGCCCCCGCCGAGCCTGTGGAGCACCGGCTCCGCGCGAGGTGCCTGTGGACGACCGGTCAGCCGGCAGCCACGGCGAGGTCGGTGGCCGGGCCGCTGTCGAGCCACTGCGAGCCGGCCCGCCGGTGCAGTCGGCCCGTGGAGGTGACGACCCACAGGTCGCGCTCGCCACCGGTCGACGCGACGCTCACGGCATCGGGCACCGGAGTGAGCGCCCGCACGTCGCCACCCACTGAGAGCACCACGGGGCGCACGGTCTTGCCGTCGAGCGAGCCGATCGCGGCGAGGGTGCGGTCGTCGAGCCAGGCCAGGCTGGTCGCCCTGGTCAGCGAGGCACCGACCCGAAGGGGCTGCGCGAGGCGCTGGGGCAGGCCGCTTCGCGCGCGGACGATGCCGGCGATGTCGATCCGCGTGTCGGACCCGTCGAGCCGGGTCGAGAGAACCGCGAGCCGGTCGCCGTCCGGAGCCACGCGCGACTCGAGCACCCTTCGGCCCTCGAGCCATGCCGCGGCGACAGGGGTGGCGGCTGCGCGTGGCTCGGCGGGGTTCACCGTCTGGTCGACGACCCAGAGCCGCGGAGCCTTGGCGTCCTTGGTGCCGACGCCGCCCATCCACAGGTATCCGCGGCTGTCGTACGACGGGTTGCCGACGTCGGTGGCGTCGAGCGGGACCTCGTAGCGGTTGGAGCCACGCCAGCGCGAGATGCCGTCGCCGTCGGGGTCGACCCCGGCGAGCTCGGTGCCGTCGGCCGACAGGGCGATCCGGTGGAAGGTGTGCAGCACCTGGGGGTAGGTGCTCGACACCACGGGCTGTCGGGGCTCCTGGTCGCCCAGGGTGTTCGGGTCGAACACCCCCACGTCGTCACCCCGGCGCACGACCGGGCGGGCGAGGGTGGGCGTGACCGGGGTCGTGAAGCCGACCTCGGCGAGCGTCGCGGCGGGGCCGTCGAGGCCGGCGATGTTGACCGGCACGCCGTCGACCGACAGCTCGACCCCGGAGACGCTGGTGTCCTGGGTCAGGGTGCTCACGAACTGGGCCCACAGGTTCTGCCGGGTGGTCTCGCCGGCGCCGAGCTGGCCCGAGATGAGGTTGACGGTCGCGATGCCGTTCTCGATCGACACGGCCTCTCCGAGCAGGCGGGCGCCCGCCGGCACGGAGGTGAGGGCGGCGTCGACGAGGTGCGGCGGCACGGGCGAGAGCTGGGCGCGGGCCAGCCGGGTCGCGAGCTTGTCGACCGGGAACCACCGGGTGTCGGACACGAGCCCGCGCCGGCTGGTCGACACGTAGTGCACGTCGTAGGGCTGCACCAGGCTCGACGCCTGCGAGCGGGCGATCCACCGGCCGAAGCCCTTGGGCAGCTCGCTGATCCGCCACTCACCACCCACCGTCGTGAGGCCGAAGGTCGCGCTGACCGTGCTTCCCGGGCGGGCCGCGGTGTAGCGGCCCTGCTCGTCGATCGTTCCGGCGGCGTTCGCGGTGATGCGCACCGTCGCCGGGTCGAGGAGGGTGGCCTTGGGTGCGACGTCGTCGGCCAGGATCACCAGGGTCGTGTCGGGCTTCCACTGCTCGCTCATCTGCGCGGTGAGGAAGGCCTTGGCGTTGTCGTACTGGCCGTCGCTCGCCTGGGCGGCGCGCACGAAGCCGCGCACGATCTGGTCCTGCCCGACACCGGGAGCCGGACCCGGCGGCAGGGCACGCAGCACCGGGGAGTTGCCGCTGCCGACCTCGAGCCCCGGCTCGACGGGTCCGTCGTGCGAGAGGCCGCCGCACCCGGCCAGCAGGAGCACGGCGAGAGCGCCGAGGGCCGCGCGGCCCCGCCGGCCGCTCACGGGTCCTCCGACGGGCTGAGCGGCAGCGGCGACCCGTGGAGGGTGTCGCCGGCGCGCTGCGGCAGGGTCAGCCGGAACCGCGAGCCCACGCCGCGCTCGCCCCAGGCCTGCAGCCAGCCGTTGTGCAGCCGGGCGTCCTCCAGCGAGATCGACAGGCCCAACCCGGTGCCGCCGGTGGTGCGGGCGCGGGCCGGGTCGGCGCGCCAGAACCGGGTGAAGACGTTGGCCGCCTCGCCGGGGCGCAACCCGACGCCGTGGTCCTCGACCACCACCGCGACGGCGTCGTCTCCGACCTCGACGTAGATGTCGACCGGGCGGCCCTCGCCGTGCTCGATGGCGTTGACGAGCAGGTTGCGCATGATCCGCTCGACCCGCCGCTCGTCGACCTCGGCCTCGGCCGGCTCCTCGGGAGCGTGCACGGTGACCGTGCTCCCCCGGCGCTCGGCGAGGGGCCGGGCAGCCTCCACGACCTTGGCGATCGTTCCGCGGAGGTCGACGGGGTCGACGTCGAGCGCTGCCGCGCCGGCGTCGAACCGGCTGATCTCCAGCAGGTCGGACAGGAGGTCCTCGAACCGGTCCAGCTCCCCCGCGAGCAGCTCGGCCGACCGCCCCACCGTCGGCTCGAAGTCCTCGCGCGACTCGTGGATGAGGTCGACCGCCATCCGGATCGTCGTGAGGGGCGTGCGCAGCTCGTGCGAGACGTCGGAGACGAACCGCTGCTGCACCGCGCTGAGCCCCTCGAGCTGGCGGATCTGCGACTGGAGGCTGTCGGCCATGCCGTTGAACGACGTGGCCAGGAGGGCGAGGTCGTCCTCGCCGCGGGTCGGCATCCGCTCGTTGAGCTTGCCCGCGCTCAGTCGCTGGGCGACCTCGCCGGCGCGCCGCACGGGCTTCACGACCTGGCGGGTGACGACCCACGCGACGGCTCCCACGAGGAGGGTGAGGATGATGCCGGCGATCACGAACGAGCTGCCGATCAGGCCCATCGTCGCGACCTCCTGCTCCATCGGGTAGATGAAGTAGAGGTCGTAGGCCCCGGCGTTGGGCACCTCGACGACGCTGCCGACGACGACGGCCGGCAGGGTCTCGCCGCCGAGGGTCACCTCCGTCATCTGCGTCTGCTGGCGGTCCGGGGATGCCGCGACGGCCGCCCGCAGCTCGGGGCTCACCGACTCGATGTCGAGGGCCCCGCTCGTGAGGTTGGCGAGCACGATGTCGCTGTCGTTGCCCTCGGAGCGGTTCATGACGACGTAGCGGCTGGGCTGCGGACCCGGCTCGGCCAGGATGCGCGACATGATCTCCTGGGCCGCCTGGTCGAGGTCGTCGACCGACGTCGACGTGGAGTTGTCCCAGCGGTTCTGGGCCTGGCTGGTGAGGTTGAGCGACTCGTACTCGGCCGCGTTGACCCGGTCGTTCTCGAGCCCGCTGGCGATCTGCTCGTGGAGCACGCCGCCGAGGAGCGACACGACGAACAGGCCGAGCAGCATCGTGGTGGTGACGACGCGCAGCTGGAGCGACTGCCGCCACCGGCGCGCGACGTACGACACCGTGCCCCGCACCGAGTGCGAGAGGTCGCTGAGGCCCCGACGACCTCGCGCCCCTCCGGATGCCAGCGCCGTTCGCACACCGAGATCGGCGGAACCGGACACGCTCAGGCCCGACCTGCCTTGTACCCGACGCCCCGCACGGTGACCACGATCTCGGGGTGCTCGGGGTCGTGCTCGATCTTCGAGCGCAGCCGCTGCACGTGCACGTTGACCAGCCGGGTGTCGCCCGCGTGCCGGTAGCCCCAGACCTGCTCGAGCAGCACCTCGCGGGTGAAGACCTGCCACGGCTTGCGGGCGAGCGCCACGAGGAGGTCGAACTCGAGCGGGGTGAGGCTCACCTGGGCGCCGTCGCGGGTGACCGAGTGGCCGGCGACGTCGATGGCGAGGTCGCCGATCGAGAGGCGCTCGGGCTCGGGCTCGTCGCCGCGACGCAGCCGGGCCCGCACCCGGGCGATCAGCTCCTGGGGCTTGAACGGCTTGACCACGTAGTCGTCGGCGCCGGACTCCAGGCCCACGACGACGTCGATGGTGTCGGTCTTGGCGGTGAGCATCACGATCGGCACGCCCGACTCGGCGCGGATCTGGCGGCACACCTCGAGGCCGTCGACGCCCGGGAGCATGACGTCGAGGAGCACGAGATCCGGGCGGGACTCACGGAACACCCCGATGGCGGCGGACCCGTCGGCGACGTGGTCGACCTCGAGTCCCTCGTTGCGCAGCACGATGCCGAGCATCTCCGCCAGCGCCAGGTCGTCATCGACGACCAGCACGCGACCTTTCACGTCGGCCCCGTTCCTTTCCCTGGCAGTGCCACAAGTGATCAACATCCTCCCACAGCAGTCTGGGAAGACCCTGCAAACGGTAGGGGCTGACCCCCCTCGCCAACTACGCTCAGCAGGTGACCCCCAGCCCCCGCTTCCCCGGCTTCGACGCGTCCGCGAAGATCCGGCTCGCCTTCGGGGTGCTGAGCGGCTTCGTGGCGATCCGCACCGGGACGGTTCCAGAGGTCCTGCCCTGGCTGCTGCTCGTCGTCGTGCTGGACCTGGTGGTCGTGGCCCTCGACGGGGCACTGGTCTACCGGCGGGGCATCACCAACACGGTGCTCCTCACCCTGCTGTGTTCCTCCGCTGCAGCGGCCGGTGCCGGGTACGCACTCACCGACACGGCCACGGGCGCCAGTGCCGCGACCGCGTTGCTGGTCCTCATCCCGGCGTACCACGCGGGCTCGAAGTACGGGCGCTTCGGCTTCCTGCTGACCTGCGTGGTCGCCAGCATCGCCTTCCTCGTCTCGGCCCTGCTGTACACGGAGAACGACGGGCTCCGCGTCGGGCTGATCGCCTGGATCGGCGCAGCCCTCCTCCTGGGCGTGCTCGGGGCGTGGAACAAGCGGCTGACCGACGAGCAGCAGACGGACGTCGACCCCGCCGCACGCGAGGCGATCGAGCTGATCCAGCGCCTCCAGGACCTGTCCGGCCAGATGTCCACCGGCCTCGACGCGCCGGCCAGCGCGTCGCTCGCCCTGGACCTGCTGTCCGCGGAGGTGTCGTCGACCCGCAGCGCCGTGCTCGTCACCCACGACGCCGAGCACCTCGTGCCGGTGGCGCTGCGCGGATCGACCCGGGCGCCGTGGCACATCGCCGACCACGTGTCCGACCTGCTGCGAACCAACCCCGCCAGCTGGGAGCCGACCGAGGTCGCGTTCACCGACGAGCTCGGCCGCCGCCGGGCCCTCGTCGTCCCCTTCGCCCTGGGCAACGGCTCGACGACCGTCGTCGTGGCGGAGCGGCCCGACGGCAAGCCCTTCACCGATGCAGAGCGGCAGATCGCGCGCGACGTGACCCGTCGCATCGCCCCGACCCTGCAGGCCGGCCTCCTCTTCGGCACGCTGCGCCAGTTCGCCAGCCTGGAGGAGCGGAACCGGATCGCCAGGGACATCCACGATGGCATCGCCCAGGAGCTCGCGGCCCTGGGCTACCAGGTCGACGCGCTGCGGGCCCAGGCCGGGCCTCCCGGCATCCCGATGAGGGACGGGCTCGACGGCCTGCGCGAGCAGCTCAGCGAGGCGATGGCCGACCTGCGCATGCACATCACCGACCTGCGGGTCGCGGAGCGCCCCGGTACGGGCCTGGGTGCGGTGCTCGGCGCGGCCGTGCAGAGCTTCGGCAGCGTCACCGGCGTGCGCACGACGGTCACCGTGAGCGAGGGCCAGCGGCGGATGGACCCGCGGGTCGAGATCCTCATCCACCGGCTGGTCATGGACGTGCTCGCCGACGCGCAGGCGTGCGGGGCGCGCAACGCCTGGGTCAGCCTCACGACCTCGGTGGCCGGTCCGGCCCTCGTCGACGTCTCGCACGACGGCGACGCCAGCACCTCACGCCGCAGCTTCAAGGACCCCGCGCTCGACGGACTCGACGCGACACTCTTCGTGCGCACCGAGACCAACGGGCGCACCACCGTTAACCTGACGGTGGAGGAGCCGACGCCCGTCGGCGCCTTCCGGGACGTGCGATGACGCAAGGAGGAACCATGGGTATCAGCGTCGCTCTCGTCGACGACCACGCGGTCGTGCGCGAGGCAGTGGCCGGCATGCTCGTGGCCCAGGGGGACATCAGCGTGGTCGGCCAGGCCGGCTCGCTGTCCGACGGCCAGGCCCTCCTCGACCGCCTGTTCGCCGCTCCCCCTCCCGGCAGCCTGGTCGCCGTCATCGACGTCACCATGCCCGACGGCAGCGGCCTGTCGCTCGTTCGCTCAGCCCGCGAGCGCAACAAGGACATCGGCCTGGTCGTGCTCACCATGCTCAACGACGACTCCACCCTGCTCGAGGCGCTCGACGCCGGGGCGTCGGCCCTGGTGCGCAAGAGCGCCCCTTCTGAGCAGGTCATCTCCGCCGTGCGCCGCGCCGCCGAGATGCCGGGCGAGTTCAGCGCCAGCGGCCTCGCCGAGGCGATGCGCCGCCAGAGCGAGACCCCCCAGACCACCCTCACCACGCGCGAGACCGAGGTGCTACGGCTGCTCGTCGAGGGATCGTCGGTGGCGCAGGTCGGCCGTCAGCTGTTCATGAGCCCGTCGACGGTCAAGACCCACATCGGCAAGATCTACGACAAGCTCGGGGCGCACAACCGCGCCAGCGCCGTGATCGCCGCCGTGCGCCTCGGCCTCGTGGCCGACGTCGACCGCTGAGTCAGCCCAGCGCGGTCGTACCACCCACGACGAGTGCCGCTGCGGCGGAACGGCTCAGAGCGCGCCGCCGGAGAAGGCCTGCACCATGGTGATCGCGCCGGGCCCGATGATGACGATGAACAGGGCCGGAAAGATGCACAGCAGCAGGGGGAACAGGATCTTGACGGTGACCTTCTGCGCCTTCTCCTCGGCCCGCTGACGGCGGATGACGCGCATCTCCTTGGTCTGCTCGCGCAACACCGCGCCCACGGGCAGGCCGAGGCGGTCGGCCTGGACCAGGGTGCTGACGAAGGTCTTCAGCTCGGGCGCCGTGGTGCGCTCGCCGAGCGAGGCGAACGCGTCGGCGCGGGACTTGCCGATCTGGATCTCGGAGAGGACTCGGGCGAACTCACCGCCGATGGGTCCGGTGACGGTACGCGCCACCTGGAGGATCGCGGCGTCGAAGCCCTGACCCGCCTCGACGCAGACGGTGAGCATGTCCAGAGCGTCGGCGAGGCCCTTCTGCAGCTCCTGCTGCCGCTTCATTCCGGCGTTGTAGAGCAGCAGGTCGGGCAGGAAGAAGCCGACGGCGCCGGCCGCGACGGCGATGATGAGCCCCTTGACGCTGAAGCCCATGATCAGCAGGGCCAGGATCGCACCGATGACCAGGCCCAGGCCCTTGGCACCCATGATCCGCTCGACCGACCAGCTGACCGGGTTGCCGGCCCGGTCGAGGTTGCGAGCCATCCGGCTGCCGGTCCCCGCCGGGGAGACCCGCATAGCGAGCCCCCGCATCCGGTTGAGCATGGGACCCAGGACGCGGTCCTGGAGGCCGAGCTCGTTCTTGGAGACCTCGCGCGTCGTGGCGGTCTGGTTCAGCAGCTCGAGCGAGCGCGCCACACCGGTCGACTGGGTCGACCCCATGAGCGAGGCCACGACGACCACGACGACGGCCAGGATGAAGAGCACGGTTCCGAACAGGAGCAGTCCCATGTCACACCTCGATCTTTACTACCTTGGACATCCACCAGACACCGATGGACATGGAGATGAGACCTGCGACGGACATGACGATCCCCATGAGGGTCGTCCAGAGGAGGCTGACGTAGGCGTAGTTGGTCATCATGCTGAAGAGCAGCACGCCGATGGGCAGGGCGATGAGGATGTACGCGGAGAGCTTGCCCTCCGCGGACAGCGTCTTCACCTGGCGCTTGAGCATCTCGCGCTCGCGCAGCGTGGCGGCCGTGGTGCGCAGGGTCTCGGCCAGGTTGCCGCCGACCTCGCGCTGGATGCGGATCGCCATCGTCGTCCAGCGCATGTTCTGGCTGTCCATCCGAGCGCCCATGTGGTCGAGGGCATCACTTTCCAGCACATTGGGATCCTAAGCTTAGAATTCCACGTGGACAAGTTGTCGCG
>JADMIO010871490.1_pt1 | contig 35984 bp, 34 predicted proteins | sample 8958161 | NCBI WGS metagenome assembly JADMIO01 (sample SAMN16585339, study PRJNA669376) | soil metagenome | isolation source: Crop rotation soil | place: USA: Cullars Rotation, Alabama | collected 2011
CCGAAGCCATCCGCCTCGATCCCGCCATGACGTCGGCCTACGTCAGCCGCGGCTACGCTTTCGAATCCAAGGGCGATATCGATCAGGCCAGGGCCGAGTACAGCACTGCGCTGAGCCGCGCCGCCACGAGCCAGCCGAGTTCGAAGGAGGCCGTGACCAACGCCCGCGAGCGGCTCGCCGCGCTCGACGGCGCAAGCGGAGGGCCGCTGCCCGCGATCAGGCCGGCGCCGCGCAGCGAAGCGCGTTTCAATGTCGCCTCGCGCGCATCTGACAACGCCGAGCGCGGGCCGCGCGTGGCGCTCGTGATCGGCAACGCCGCCTATGCCAATGTCGGCACGCTCGCAAATCCCGTCAACGACGCCCGCGAAATGTCGAGCGCACTGCGCGATCTCGGCTTCAAGGTGATCGAAGGCTACAACCTCAACAGCACCAGCATGCGCAACAAGATCGCCGAGTTCGGTACCGCGCTCCCCGGCGCCGGCGTATCGCTGTTCTATTATGCCGGCCACGGCATGCAGGTGTCGGGCAAGAATTTTCTCGTGCCTGTTGACGCCAAGCTCGAGCGGCCCTCCTCGCTCGGCGTCGAGGCGATCGAGGTCAACACCGTGATTTCGGACATGGAAACCGAGAAGCGCATCAACCTGGTGTTCCTCGATGCCTGTCGCGACAATCCGTTGTCGCGCAATCTCGCCCGGACGATGGGCACCGGGCGCTCCGCCGCTGTCGGCCAGGGCCTCGCCCAGCTCAATGCCGGCATCGGCACACTGATCACGTTTGCCACCAGCCCCGATACGATTGCGCTCGACGGCCAGGGCCGCAACAGCCCGTTCACGCAGGCGATGCTCAAATATATCCGCACGCCGGGACTGGAGGTCCGCTCGATGCTGACGCGGGTCCGCGCCGACGTGATCAGGGCCACCAACGAGCAGCAGGTGCCGTGGGACCACTCCTCCCTGACAGGCGACTTCTATTTCAAGCCGGGCTCCTGACGCCGATTGCGACAGCAACCGTTCAGATGATGCGCTGGCGGATCGCCGTCGTGACGATCTCGGCGATGATCACCACGGCAAATATCACGGCAAGGATGAGGCCGACCTGATCCCAGTAGAGGTTCGACATCGCCGCCTCCAGCGCAACGCCGATTCCGCCCGCACCGACCAGCCCAAGCACCGCGCTTTCACGGATGTTGATGTCCCACCGGAACAGCGCGATCGACCAGAAGCTGGGTTCGACTTGCGGCCAGTAGGCCTTGGACAACAGGCTGGCAAACGGCGCACCGGTCGCCTGAAGAGCCTCAACGGGACCGGGCGCCGCTTCTTCGATGGCTTCCGCAAGCAGCTTGCCGACAAAGCCAATCGAGCGGAATGCAATCGACATCACGCCGGCGAGCGCCCCCGGACCGAAGATGGCGACAAACAGCAGCGCCCATATCAACGAATTGACCGAGCGCGACGACACCAGGATGAAGGTCGCAAAAACATTGAGCAGGCGGTAGCGCGTGATGTTGCGGGCAGCAAGCAGAGCTACGGGAACCGCAAGAATGATCGACAGCAGCGTGCCGAGCGTTGCGATATGCAAGGTCTCGATCAAGGCTGCATGCACCTCCTTCGGATAGAAGGCCCAATCGAACGGCCACATGCGCTGGAACAGGTCGATCGACTGGGCCGGTGCATCGGCCAGGAATTCGGGAATCACCTCGACATATTTCATCGACCAAACCACGGCCGCCACCGTCCCGAGATAGACCGAATAGCGCGCCAACCGTTCGCCACGGGTGAAGCGATGCCACTCGCGCACGGCGGCCGTCATCGGAACACCTTCCGCAGCCAGGTCGATGCCGCCTCGCTGACCATGATCACCGAAATGATGGCGAGCAGGATGGTGAGCACGAAGTCATAATCGAAGCGCTGATAGGCCGTGAACAAAGTGGCGCCGATGCCACCGCCGCCGACGATGCCGACCATGGTGGAGTTGCGCAGATTGGAATCGAGCTGATAGGCGGAAAATCCGACGAACCGCGCCATCACCTGCGGCAGCACGCCCATGATCAGGACGCCGGCAAAGGAGGCGCCGGTGGCACGGACGGCCTCGACCTGCTTGAGGTTCATCTCCTCGATCGCTTCGCCGAACAGTTTCGAAACGAATCCGATCGAGGCGACGATCAGCGCCAGGATCCCCGCCAGCGCACCGAAGCCGACGGCCTTGACGAACAGGATTGCGATAATGACCGGGTGGAACGAACGGCACAGCGCGATCACCGCGCGCGCGCTCCACGACACGGCCGACGGCATCAGGTTGCGCGCCGCAAGCAGCCCCAGCGGCAGCGACAGCATGATGCCGAACGCCGTCGACACGATCGCGATCTGGACGGACTCCACCATGCCCTGCCACAGCAGATCGAGCTTCGAGGCCTGCAGGTTCGGTGGCCACATCCGCGCCAGAAAAAGTGCGCCCTGGTGCAGGCCTCGCAGAAAACGGTCGCCCGTGATTTCCAGGGTCGAGGCGGCGTAGATCGTGTACGCCGCGAGCGCCAGGTAGGCGATCCGCCGGGTCCAGTTGACGGGCAAAACCGCCGCGGTATCGGTCGTCGGTAGCGACATCAATCGATCCAGCTTTCGCCGCCGTAGATTTCGGCGAGGTGACTGACTTCGAGCGCGCTCGGCACGCCATCGAACACGACTTGCCCCCTGGACATCCCGACAATCCGGCCACTGAAGCGCTTTGCCAACTCGACATTGTGGATATTGATGATCACGGGAATGTCGCGCGCCCCGGCCAGGCTGGTCATCAACTCGACGATTTCCACCGACGTCTTGGGATCGAGCGACGACGTCGGCTCGTCAGCCAATAGGAGATCCGGCTCCTGCATCAAGGCTCGCGCGATGCCGACGCGTTGGCGCTGTCCTCCGGAAAGCTGATCGGCGCGCTGCCGGGCAAAATCGGCAAGCCCGACGGCCTCGAGAAGTTCGAAGGCGCGGGCAATGTCTTGCGGCGGATAGCGACGCAGCCAGGCCCGCCAGGCCGGGACATAGCCGAGCCGGCCGGTCAGCACGTTTTCCATCACCGTCAGCCGTTCGACCAGATTGTACTCCTGATGCACCATTCCGATGCGGCGACGCACGACACGCAAGGCGCGGCCGGACAATGCCGTGATGTTGATGCCGCGAAAGACGACGCGGCCTGAGGTCGGCATGACGAGCCGATTGATGCAGCGGATCAGTGTTGATTTGCCGGTGCCGGATGGACCGATGATGGCCGTCAACCCCTGTCCCCCAAACGTCAGGTTGATGTCGGTGAGCACCGGCTTGCCCGCGACATATGCCTTGGTCAGGTGCTCGATCGCCAGCGTCGGCTGGTCGGGCGCAGCGGCATCCGCCATCGACACGCTCACGGTTTGGCCGGAGCAGGCTGTGCCTTTTGCTGCTCTTCGGCCTGTTTTTTTGCCGCGGCCTCCGCCTCGCGTTTCGCCTGGGCATCGAAGGCGCTTCTGTTGTACGGCGTGCCTGATTTTTCGGCGACGTCGCGGATTGGTGCCCATGTCTCCTTGTAGTTGATGGGTACGAAGCGGTCGGTCCCGTTGAATTGCTTCTTCATCTCGTCGGGGAATTTGAATTCCAGCATGCATTTGCGGATCGCCGCGGCGAGTTCCGGCTTGAGGTCGTATGCGATCGAAAAGGATGCGGTCGGAAAAACCTGGCTTTCATAGATGATACGAACGTCGCCCGCCTTGACCTCGCCGCGCGCAATCATGCGCTCGAGAATGTCGGACGCCACCGGCGCCATGTCGTAATCGCCGCGCACCACGCCGAGGACCGACTTGTCGTGCCCACCCGACATCACCGGCTTGTAGTCGACATCGGGCGTGAGGCCGAGCGGCGGAAAGAACACCCGTGGTGCGAGATTGCCGGAATTCGACGACGGCGAGGTGTGGGCGATGCGTTTGCCCTTGAGATCGGCCAAGGTCTTGTACGGGCTGTCGGCGCGTACGACTGCAGAAATATGATAGCCCGCGATCCCCTTCTCGGTGCCGAGCGAGACGATAGGCACGGCACCTGCGAGATTGACGCCGAACCCGACACTGCCGGTGCCGAAATCGGCGACATGCAGCCGCCCCGATCGCATCGCTTCGATCAGCGCCGTCGGAGAGTTGGCGGGGAAATAAACCACTTTCTTTCCCGTGGCCTGCGCGATCGCATCCATGAGCGGCTGGAAAGCCTTCTGATAGACCTGCGGCGCTTCAACGGCCGAGTAGGCAAATATGATGGTCGATGGGTCCTTCTGCTTTGCAGGATCCGTCGGCGTGTCGGCAACGAGATCGCCGTTGGCATCGCAATAGAGCACGTCGAGCTGGCCCCTGCCGGGGCAAGCGTCCTGCGCCACAAGGGGTGCAGCGAACGTGGCGGCCAGGAGAACGACCGCACCGACCGTCGCAGGGCGAAACATGGGGAATGTGCTCATGCGCGGGGGCCAGTATCGTTTGGGGCTCGTCGTTATTTCGGTGCGGCCTGTTTGGCCGCGGCCTTCTTCGCTGCGTCGTCGGCCTCGCGGCGGCTCTCGGCGTCATAGGCCGACTTGTTGTAGGGCGTGCCGTTCTTCTCGGCGACGTCGCGCACAACGGCCCAATCCTTCACATAGGTGATCGGTACGAAGCGATCGTCTCCGTTGAACTCCTTCTGCATCTCCGGCGGGAATCGAAACGAGAAAAAGCAATCCTGCAGCTTCTTTGCGAGGTCCGGCTTCAAGTCGTAGGCATAGGCGAACGACGACGTCGGGAAGACGGGGCTGCGGTAAATGATGCGCAGGTCCGATCCTTTCACCGTGCCCCGTCCGACCATGCGTTCGAACACATCGGAGGCGACGGCGGCCATATCATAGTCGCCGGCGGCGACGCCGAGCAGCGACTTGTCGTGACCGCCGGACATCAGCGGCTTGTAATCCTCGTCCGGCTTCAGCCCTTCGGGCGGAAACAAAACGCGCGGAGCCAGATTTCCCGAGTTTGAGGACGGCGCGGTGTGAGCAACGCGCTTGCCCTTCAGGTCAGCCAGCTTCTGATAGGGGCTGGCCGCATTGACGACGGCAAGCAGATTGTAGCCTTGCGGCCCGGCCGCCGTCCCCTTGGCGGCAAACGGAACAGCGCCGGCGAGATTGACGGCAAATCCTGTCGGGCCGGTCGAGAAGCCGGCAAAGTGCAGCCGGCCGGATCGCATCGCCTCGATTTCCGCCGCGTTGGATTGCACGGGATAGTAGACCGTCTTCTTGCCGACGCACGCTTCCAGGTGCGTCGTGAAGGGTTTGAAGATGTTGGCGTAGACGGCGGGGTCTTCCACCGGCGTGTACGCCCACACCAGGGTCGAGGGATCGCGCCACTTCGCGGAATCGGCCGGAGGATCGGCCACCAGATCGCTGTTTGCATCGCAATATAGCGTGTCGAGCTGACCGCGATGCGGACACGCCGTCTGCGCCGATGCAGGCACGGTCGAGGCCGATACTGCCGCGATTACGATGCCAAGCAAGAGGCTGTCGCGGAACATCGCGCGTGCAGACATCGAGCGATATCCGATCATGTCGTTCCTCCGGGCTCGAGATCAGTTGCCGCGATCTCGTTCCCGGCATTCTGATCATCGTGGCGAGGCTGTCAACGAACCCCCTCGCAGGCTGGTGATTTGCCTTGCCCAGGCATTGTCGGCTGAATGCGCCTCCCTAAAGGGAGAAAAAACCACCATGACTGCTTTGCACCAACAAACCTCCGATACAATCGGACTGACCAAGGTCGCGCCACTCTCACGCCGCGGCTTCATGACGGCATCGGCCGCCGTCACCGCGGGCTACACGCTGGCCGCGGGCCCAGTACGCGCCGAGGCCATCACGACGCCAGGCGACGGACTCACGACCGGTGAAGCCAAGATCAAAGTCGGCGACGGCGAGATGCCTGGCTATTTCGCGCGGCCGGCCAACGCCAGCAATCCGCCGGTCGTGCTGGTGGCGATGGAGATTTTCGGCCTGCACGCCTACATCAAGGATGTGACGCGGCGGCTGGCAAAGCTCGGCGCGCTGGCGGTGGCGCCGGATTATTATTTCCGGAAGAATGTCGACCTGACAAAAATCACCGAAATTCCGCAGCTGTTGCCGATCGTGAACGCCAAGCCGGACGCCGAGCTCCTGAGCGATCTCGACGCCACCGTGGCATGGGCGAAAGCGCAAGGCGGCGACACCACACGGCTCGGCATCATCGGTTTCTGCCGTGGCGGGCGCACGGTGTGGGAATATGCGGCCCACGCCGGCGGGTTGAAGGCTGGCGTCGCGTTCTACGGTCCGGTCGTCGATCCCGCCAATCCGGTCTGGCCGAAGAGCCCGACACAGCTTGCGCCCGACATGAAGGCCCCGGTGCTTGGCCTCTATGGCAGCGCCGACACCGGCATTCCCGTGACGCAGGTAGAGGCCATGAAGGCGGCGTTGGCCGACAACAAGAAGACGGCCGAGTTCAAGATCTATCCCGAAGCGCCACACGGTTTTCACGCCGACTACCGTGCCAGCTATCGCAAGGACGCAGCCGAGGACGCCTGGAACCAGATGCAGGCCTGGTTCAGGAAATATGGCGTGCTTGCCTAAAGCCCTCGCACCAAAGAACAGGTCTCAGCCAGAGCGGTCACCGTTGCGGTTCGGCTTGGAGACCTGTTCGATCTCCCAAAACGCCCAAACAAAGGCGCTGCCGAGCCCAACGACGACGCCGAGGAATACAAAGGTCAGGGCGGGCGCTGTGAGCGTGGTCAACATGGCCTCATCAAAATGCAAGGCGCGTACCATCGCCTCGCATGAATTCAGATAGCCCCAATGCAGAATACACCGGAGAAGGCCGGATCATCCAGTAATTCCGGCATCTGACGACAACACCGGTCGCTTGCTCGCATTCCCGCAGCCTTGTCCCAGCGCCACGGCCGTTCTCGACGTCGCTCCTTTGGCAGAGGCAAGCTTTCCAAGCCTCGGCCGCTATGGGATCATCGGATACGGCTGGCCATTTCACATGCGCCGGCGCATGAATTGGGCCGCGCGCCTTGCGACGGTTCTCACCGTTTCGTTATTTCGGGGGCTGCCGTGGGCCAGACGCGCGAGATCAAGGACCTTCTGCCGGGGGCCTGGGACTTTGTATCCGTCACCGCCCACCGTGACGACGGCAACGTCAGCGAGCCGTTCGGCAAGAATCCGAAGGGCATCATCATCTTCACTGGCGACGGGCATTTCTCGTTGTTTCAATCACGCACCGAGGTGCCGAGGATTGCATCCAACGATCGTGCAAAGGCCACCGCCGAAGAGGCGGCGGGTATCGTCGCCTCTGCGATCGCCTATTACGGCACCTATGACATCAACGAAGCCGACCGGACATTGCTGGTGCGGCTCAAGGCCAGCACATTTGCAAACCTTGCCGATGGCAACGCGCAGAAGCGCATCATCACGTCATTGACCGCCGACGAACTCAAATTCACCAACCCGCGAACGCCCGCCGGCGTCACGCTGCATACGGTCTGGCGCCGCGCCGCAGCCAACCCATAAGGGCGCGCCGCGAATACGGTGGACGGCAGCTAGCCGATTTTCTTCAGCCCGGTTTTGTAGCGCGGACCGTTGCGCTGATAGGATTGCGCCGCGCGGTTCATCTTCTGCGATTGCTCCGGATCGAGGGTGCGGATCACCCGCGCCGGCGCCCCGAAGATCAGCGAGTATTCCGGGAATTCCTTGCCCTCGGTGATTACGGAGCCCGCGCCGACAATGCAGCCGCGCCGGATCAGTGCGCCGTTCATCACGATCGCGCCCATGCCGACCAGCGCGCCCTCCTCGAGCGTGCAGCCGTGCAGGATGACGTTATGCCCGACGGTGCAATTCTTTCCGATCACCATCGGATAGCCGGGATCGGTGTGGCACATGGAATTGTCCTGGATGTTGGACCCCTCGCCCAACTCGATCCACTCATTGTCGCCACGCAGCACCGCGCCGAACCAGACGCTGGCCGCGCTCTTCAGGCGGACCTTGCCGATGATGACGGCGGTGTCGGCAACAAAGTATTTTCCGTCGCCGGGGAACTCGGGCCCCTGCCCGTCAAGCTCGTAAATTGGCATGAAAGTCTCCTGTCGACGGAGACATTGGCACGGCTGTCAAAGCGTTTACAAGCCAGCCGGTCGCCGCTTCCGGGGCGGAACGGGCATTGGAATAAGCGGAGGAAAAACGCGTCAGGCCAGCAAGCCGGCGGCGCGCAGCGTCATCAGGAAGAAGGTCCCGGACATCAAGCTCCAGAAGCCTGCAACCACGGTCGCGATCATCACGAACTCCAAACGGCGGCGTTCGACGCGCGCGCCGATCAGCGTGTTGCGCATGATGATGAAGGGCGCGGCAAACACCAGAAACGGCACGGCCGCAAAGGCCTTCGGCGCGACGCCCTCGTTCAGCAGACCGAAGCCGGCCGGCTGGCGCGAACAGGCCTGGTATCCGCTGGCAAGCGCGCCTGCGAACGCAAAACCGATAGCGAGCGAGAAAAAGGAATTCAGCGCTTCAGGCGTCATCACGCAACCCACACCACAAACAACCGCGGACCTCATTTGGCAAAATTGGCAGCCGGCCGCCACACTATCCTTAAGGAAAGGTTAACAGCGCCAACGCCGGAAGCATGGCTCAACGCCGCGATTCCCTCCGCCAATCATGCGGAACCGGTGCCATCCCGTGGCATAGTCATCGGGTGATTCGAACCTTCCCGACGACGTCCCGCGCATGACCCTGCTCTCCACGGCCCAGCACTTTGCCCGCGCCTCGCGCCGCGATCCTCGCGGCCACCTCCTGCCGATCGCGGCCGGGAGCGCGATCGCCGTGAGCGCGGTCGCACTTGTCGCCTACCTGTTGTGGCCGACCTGGGAGGCGGGCTCTGCGAACGGGCCCGGCCGCCTGCCGGTCAGCGTCGGCGGCACCTTGTTCAACGTGCCGACGGCCGCGATCCGCCGCAAGATCCAGCGCCACTCCGGTCCGCAGGAGCGCGTCGACCTCTCCTTCGTGTTTCCCTCGCTGGAGCCGCCGGAGCGGCAAAAACCGGTCAGTGCCGACAGCGTCGATGAGCAGCCGCAACCGATCGATCGCATCTTCGTCTCGATCGCGGCGCATCGCGACACGCTCGCGCCCGACACGCGCGTCCGCACGATCTACCCACGCTACCTCGAACAGGCCGCCATGCAGGTCGAGGACGGACTGACGATGCGGACCTTCAAGGATATCTCGCCCTACGCCAACGAGGACATGTTCTCTGCGACAAGTCCGGCGCTGAGCGCGCGGTGCACACGCGACGCTGCGACACCGGGCATGTGCCTGAGCGAGCGGCGCATCGAGGGCGCCGATCTCATTTTCCGCTTTCCGCGCAGCTGGCTAGCGCAATGGCGCGACGTCGCTTCCGCGATGGACAGGCTGACGGTGCAGATGTACGGCCGTAAGGGCTAACTCTTGCGCTTTTCGTAGGGTGGGCAAAGGCGCGCTTTGCGCCGTGCCCACCATTGGCCCTGTGCTTTCAGAGATGGGCACGCTCACGCTTTGCCCACCCTACGCGCCCTCGTCACAACGGACGCGGCCGGGGATCAGTCCACCAGATCCTCTTCCAGGATCGCCATCTGGAACTGGAACGAGCGATCGTCATCCTCGTCATCGACGAACAGCACGCCGATGAATTCCTCGCCGATATAGACCTCGGCAGAGTCGTCCTTCTTCGGCCGCGGCACGACGCGGATCTTGGGATTGCCGAACACGCGCTTGAGGTAGGCGTCGAGCTTCCTGACTTCCTGAACGTCCACGGCAGTTCTCCAAATCCGATCGGTTTTCCGGGGAGGTTTTAGGCCGAGACGGCGCCAACCGCCAGCCGTATTCCGGCAAAAAATCGACTCAGGAAATCACAAGAATCAAAGCCCGATGGCGTTGATCATCTGGTCCATGGTGCGCGAGGGCTCGGCGCAACCGGCTTCGCCTACGATCTTGGCGGGGACGCCGGCGACCGTGACATTGTGCGGCACCGATTTCACCACGACCGAGCCTGCGGCAATGCGCGCGCAATGGCCGACCTCGATATTGCCGAGAATCTTGGCGCCCGCCCCGATCAATACGCCGTGACGAATCTTCGGGTGGCGGTCCTCGTTCTCCTTGCCGGTGCCGCCGAGCGTGACACCATGCAGGATCGAGACGTCGTCCTCGATGACGGCGGTCTCGCCGCAGACAAATCCGGTGGCGTGATCGAGGAAGATGCCGCGGCCGATGCGCGCGGCCGGATTGATGTCGGTCTGGAAGACGGCCGATGAGCGGCTCTGCAGGTAATACGCAAAGTCCTTGCGGCCCTTGCGGAACAGCCAGTGCGCCAGCCGATGGGTCTGCAGCGCGTGAAAACCCTTGAAGTAGAGCAGCGGATCGATGAAGCGCGACGTCGCGGGATCGCGGTCATAGACCGCAACGAGGTCGGCGCGGAAGGCATTGCCGAGGTCGGGATCGTCGCGCAGCGCTTCGTCGTAAGTCTGGCGGATCAGGTCGCCGGACAGTGCAGCATGGTCGAGCCGCTCGGCAACGCGATGCACCACCGACTGCTCGAGACGGTCGTGGTGCAGAACGGTCGAGAAGATGAAGGTGGCGAGTTCAGGCTCGCGGCGAACGATGTCCTCGGCTTCGCCGCGGATTCGCTCCCAGATCGGATCGAGCGTGGTCAGCTTGCCGACTTGCGGATTGACGTGATGCACGGCCATCTCAGTTATCCTCAGTTCGCTTGGCTATTATAACACGACCGGCTTTCCACTGTCCCGAGCCGGCCCCGTCAAAGTAAATTCCCACCCAAAACGGCCGTTCCGGAAGGCGGTTCATTCCAAGTGGTCGGCCATTCCGGGAAATTCAAGCCGCCAGACCCCGACTATTGGCGGATTTCGGAACCTGCCCGGTTCCGGGCAAAGTCCCCAAAAAGCCGGGGGTTGTCACATCACTACGCAGATTTTGCGCGCTCGCCGGGCCGAATCTAGCCTGGTCTGGCTAGCCGCCATCGCCATCCCCGTATTGCTGGTCGCGCCCGCGATCTGGAATGGCTATCCGCTGCTTCAATGGGATACCGGCGGCTACCTGGCGCGCTGGTACGAAGGCTATCTGGTGCCGAGCCGCTCGACGGTGTTCGGCCTCTATCTGCATTTCGGCGAGGATTCCTCGTTCTGGGTCAATCTCGGCATCCAGGCGCTGGCGACATTATGGATCCTGCAGCTGACCTTGCGCGTGCTCGATGTGACGGGCTCGCGAAAACTGCTCGCGATCGGCATTACGCTTGGACTGACCACGTCCTTGCCCTGGCTCGTCAGCACGCTCTTGACCGACATCTTCAGCGGGCTGTCCGTGCTTGCACTGTTTATCCTGGTGCTGCATGGCGCGCGGATTTCGCGGGTCGAGAAATTTTCACTGTTCGTCTTCATCGCCTTTTCCGCAGCCACCCATAGCGGCACGCTTGCGGTCCTGCTGGGGCTCTGCGGTCTTGCGCTCGTCACCCGGCTCATTTTGCGCCGAAGCATTCCGCTCGCCGGGCTAGTGCAAGGATGGCTTTCGCTGGCTGCCGGTGCCTGCATGCTGCTGTCGGCCAATTTCGCGCTATCGGGCGAGCTTGCCTGGACGCCCGGCGGCTATGGCGTCACCTTCGGGCGTATGCTGCAGGATGGCATCGTCGGGCAATATCTGCGCGACCACTGCTCGCGCGAAAAATTCAAGCTGTGTCCGTACCGCAATGAGCTGCCGGCGACCGCCGACAGGTTCTTGTGGGGCAGCAGCATGTTCAACACGCTCGGCCGCTTCAAGGGATTGAACGACGAGATGAAGACGATCGTGCAGGGTTCACTCGCCGAATATCCGGCCTGGCAGGCACGGGCTGCGCTGACCGGTACGGCGCAACAGCTTGCGATGGTGGCGACCGGCGAAGGCGTCAACGGCTGGATTCCGCACACCTACGGGATCATCGAGCACTATATTCCCGCACAGCTCAAGCCGATGCGCGCAGCCCATCAGCAGCGCTGGCAGCTCGATTTCACCGCCATCAACCGCATCCATGTGCCTGTCGCACTGATCTCGTCGTTGCTCGTGGCCGCAATCTTTGTCTGGGCGCTTTGGCGCCGCCGCAATGATCTGGCCCTGCTCGCGGGTACCGTGACCTTTGCCGTGCTCGGCAATGCCTTCATTTGCGCGGCCATCTCCGGCCCGCACGACCGCTATGGCGCGCGGCTGGCATGGGTTGCGACGGCTGTGGTGCTGATCGCGGCAATGAAACTGTTCGCCGGCGAGGACGACGCTTCACTTGCGCCGTGACAGGAAATCGGCGACGCCGGCCTTGTAGACCTTGTCGCCGACCGCACGCATGTGATCGCGGCCGGGGATGTCGAGCACTTCCGATCCCGGGATGATCTCCCCGAGCGCATGTGCCGAGCCCGCGATCTCGTCAGTGGTGCCAACCGCGATCAATGTCGGCACCGCGATCGCTGCAGCCTCTTCCCGCGTCATCAATCGCCGCGAGCCGCGCAGGCACGCCGCGAGCGCGCGACGGTCGGAGCGCGTCTGATCGGCAAAGGCGCGGAACGTGCGCCCCACGGGATCGGTGACGTCGTCGAGCGATGCTGCCTCCAGCGCCGCAGCGACGTTCTCGCCGGGCCCCCCGCCGGTGATCATGCCGATGCCGATGCCGCCGAGAATGGCCGAGCGGACGCGGCCGGGTTGGTCGAGCGCCAGCACCGATGTCATGCGCGCGCCAAGCGAGTAGCCCATGATATCGGCGCGCGCGATGTCCAGATGATCCATCAGCGCGAACACGTCACTCGCCATGATGGCGATCTCGTATTGAGCGGGGTCGTAAAGTTTTGCCGACTCGCCATGGCCGCGATTGTCGAGCGCAATGACGCGGCGGCCGAGCCGCCGGAGCTCCGACATCCAGCCGGGATAGACCCAGTTGACGTTCTTGCTCGAGGCAAAGCCGTGCACGAGCAGGATCGGATCGCCTTCGCCTTCGTCGAGATAGGCGATTTCGACATCGCCGTGGTGAAAACTCGGCATCTCTGTCTCTGGGGATTTGCAGGGGATCGGTGCGGGACGAGAGGTCTGGACAGATTAACCGGCCGCGGGGACGGCCGCCAGCGCAGCCCTTTGCGCGGCAAGCAGCCCTGCCGCCCGCTTAGCCTTGCCGCGGCGGAGCCAGGCATGGGTCAGCCGCTCGGTGGTCGCCTTGATCGAGGCCAGGAAGCTCAACAGCGCAAACAGTGCGCCAAACAGCCACAGCGACAGGTTGAAGGCGCCGGTCGCAAGCAACAGCGCGCCGCGTCCGAGCATCTTCAGGATCGCGCGGGTCTGCCCGCCCTTGCTTTCCGCAAGGCGCGCCGCACGCGCTACTTCCTTCGGGCTTTCGGCGATCTTCAGCGTGTCCTGCGCCGCCTTGATGCCGGCCTTCTCGCCGACCCGTCCGATATCCTTGGCAAGCCGTACCAGCGCGCCGGCCTTTTCAGCGCGGAACGCCGCCTTCATCGCGCTCACGGTTTCGCCGGGTCGCAGCACCGAGCCGGAGACGACGGCCTTCTGCAGCAGCGGCGCGTCCACTACCTCGCGCGCGGAGCGGCCGGTCCATTGCAACAAGCCTTCGCTGAGGCGCCCGACCCTGCGCGTATCCTTCACCAGTGTGAGGCCTGCGCGCAGCGGTGCTGCTCCGCCGACCGACACGTATGTCGCCGCCGTCACGACAAGCCCGGCCGCGGCAAGTCCCAGCACGAGATGATCGGTGTCCTCGCCCATCGCCAGATGCTTGCCCTCGCGCACGATGTCCCTGATGTCGCCGAACACGAAGAGATCACCGGCGACCGTACCGGAAAGGCTCGCGACATCGTCGGCATTGCCGGTGACAAGACCGGTGGCAAAGCGTTTTGCGAATTGCGCCGTGGAATTATCCTCGGCCACGGCATCATCGACCCGCTTCGTCAGGCCATGGTCGAGCGCGATGCTGCGCTCTTTCGCCAGCTCGGCAAAACTGCCGGCAAGATCGGCGTCATTGGCCGCAAGCGCAGCCTCGATATTCTCGTGGATAAGGCCCGGATTGTTTCGCAAGGCAGAGGTGAGTTGCGCGCTCGAGAGCGCAGCCGGGTCATCCTGCGAACCGAGCACCATCCAGGCATCGCTGGCATGCGGCCACAGCGCGACCCCGATCGCGGCTGATGCCGCCGTCGCACATATCGCCAGGCTCAGTTTCATTGCCGAAATCAGTCCTTTCCCTTCCATCCAGATGGTATGCCATTTTCGTGACACAACGGCCCCGACGAAAGAAGGGCTTCTCCGAGACGACAAGATTGTGTCGAATTTGCATGAGCAAATGAGCTGTCGGGGCATCTAGGAATCATCCGTTCCCCTCAGTATGGTGCGCGGCAACAAACGGCCCGATACAAAAGCCGGCGCCCGCGTTATGATTGCGTCTGCCTCCATTGCTACTTCAGGGTGAATTGGTATGTCCGACCACGTCGTTCCGCACTTCCATAACGATGCCGGCGTTCCCGTCATCGAGATCGGATCGCAGGAATTCATGTGCGTCGGTGCCAACCCGCCGTTCGATCATCCGCACGTATTTCTCGACCTCGGCAACGACAACGAAATCATCTGCCCGTATTGCTCGACGCTCTATCGTTTCGCGGCCGACCTCGGCGCCGGCGAAGCGCGACCGCCGGAATGCGTGCTGAAGGACAAGGTCGCCTGATCCATCCGTGGCATTATCGCGCACCATCTTCATCGCTGGTGCCGGCATCGGGGGACTGACGGCGTCGCTGGCGCTTGCCAAAAAGGGCTTTCGCGTCGTCGTGCTGGAGAAGGCCGAGAAGCTGGAGGAAGCCGGCGCGGGCCTGCAGCTCTCCCCCAACGCCAGTCGCATTCTGGTCGATCTCGGGCTCGCGCCGCGGCTTGCCGGCCGCGCGGTGATGCCGGAATCCGTCAACATCATGAGCGCGCGCGCCGGCGGCGAGATCTGCCGTCTGCCGCTTGGCGAAGCCGCGAACTTCCGCGCCGGCGCGCCCTATTGGGTGGTGCATCGCGCCGATCTGCAGGCAGCCCTGCAGGCGGAGGTCACCGACAATCCGGATGTCGAACTCAGGCTCGGCTGCCAGTTCGAGGACGTCACCAAGCATGCGCGCGGCTTGACCGTCGTGCAGCGCCAGGGGATGACGCGGCACCAGGACGTCGCAACCGCGTTGATCGGCGCCGACGGAATCTGGTCGTCGGTACGGCATCATCTGTTCCCCGAGGTGCAGCCGCAATTCTCCGGGCTGATCGCCTGGCGCGGTACGCTCGCCGCCACGGCCTTGCCGCGCGAATACACCTCGCCGCGCGTGCAGCTCTGGATGGGGCCGAATGCGCATCTCGTCGCCTACCCGATCTCCGGCGGCCGCCAGATCAATGTCGTGGCGATTGTCGCCGGCACCTGGAACAGGCCGGGCTGGAGCGCGCCGGGTGACTCCAACGAGATCAAGAAGGCCTTTGCCTCGGCGAAGTGGCCTGCGACCGCGCGCATGCTGGTCAGTGCGGTCGACGAATGGATGCGTTGGGCGCTGTTCACCGTGCCTGACGATGGCGAGTGGCATCAAGGCTCGATCGCACTGCTTGGCGATGCCGCGCATGCCATGCTGCCGTTCGCCGCGCAGGGCGCCGGCATGGCGATCGAGGATGCCGCCGTGCTCGCCAAGTGCCTCTCCGAAGGCGCAAGCGACAATCCCGCGGGCGTTGCGGCGGCCCTGAAGAAATACGCGCGGCAGCGGCACGGCCGTGTCGCAAAGGTGCAGCGTGCCGCGCGCCGGCAGGGGCGCATCTATCACATGAGCGGCGCCAGCGCCGCGGCGCGCGACTTCGTGATCCGCGCCCTCGGCCCCAGGCAGATGCTGGCGCGGCAGGACTGGATTTACGACTGGCGGATTTCCTGAGCGCTCAATAGACCGACCGGCCTGCCCGCGACGGCGGCGGCAGGTGCTGAGGGGCGGCCGGTGCGACCGGCAGCGCCGCACCCGGCACGGTTTCGCGGCACCTGTTGCGTTGCCATGCCTGCTCGGCGAGCCTGGACTGGCCGCGCACCGCAATGAATTCGTTGCGATAGACGACTTCCGCCACGACAGACCCGGCGACGCCCGTCTCGGCCTTTGCCATCAATCCCTGCAATTCCGCTGACTTCGTGGCGAGGCTCTTGCGCTCCGTCTCGAGCTGCTTGCAATCGTAGAGGTCGTATTTGGCGGGATCGGCAAAGGCGAGGCTCGCCGTGTCGCTCATCTCGGCACAGCCCGACAGGCCAAGCCCAAGCACCAGCAGGGCCGCCTGGGCACGCGGGCGCAAAGCGAGTCGGAAAGGCGGCAAACGGCGCATCAAAGCTTGGTAGTCCCTCAATGTTGAGATTGCCTAAAGCAGCCGCCCGTGACCGCAGTAAGGCCGCCAAAGGGGCGTCGCAGCCGCCTTCCCGACCGATCACATGGCGCATCCGAGGGTCCGGCCAAGTCCCTGAAAGCCTTGTCTTTCCGGCTCGATTATCCCATTTCCCCCGGACCGGCAAACGCGCTAGATAATCGAGGCGCGTGACAAGCGGACGTGGCGGAACTGGTAGACGCAAGGGACTTAAAATCCCTCGATGGCAACGTCGTGTGGGTTCGAGTCCCACCGCCCGCACCACGCTTCGCCCCAAGAGGGGCTACGCGTGGCGCAGCCACGCTCTCTGGCGAAGCGTGTCCGGCGTAGCTGAAGCAAAGCGAAAGCGAAGACGGACTGGCGCCGCGAACTCGCATGCGCGAGCAAGGCAGTCACGCCGTAGCCGTCAGGCGAAGGCGGACGTGTGGCCGCGAGCTACGGCTTGGCAAGCCACGCCCCCAAGAGGGCTACGCGTGGCGCAGCCACGCTCTGTGGCGAAGCGTGTCCGGCGTAGCTGAAGCAAAGCGAAAGCGAAGACGGATTGGCGCCGCGAACTCGCGTGCGCGAGTAAGGCGTCGTGAAGCTTCGCGATGTCCTGCTTGCGCGATAGCGGCCCCCGTCTTCACCGCTTCATCCGCAGCCGTCCCATGTAGTCGCGCTTGCCGATCGGCACGCCGCGCGAGCGCAGGATGTCGTAGGCGGTGGTTGCATGGAAATGGAAGTTCGGCAGCGAGAACGACAGCACGAAGGTTTCGGCAACAAAGGGCATTCTGGTTTCGCCGAGCTGGAACGCCACGTCCTTGCCCTCGAGCGCGTTGACGTCGTCCGGCTTCAGCGCCTCGAGCCGCGCCTTGGCGTCGGCCACCAGCTTTTGCAAGCCCGCATAGTCGAGCGGTTCGGCCTTGCCCGGCGGATTGAAGACGCCCGACTTCAGCGCGTCCATCGCGCCGGCTGAATGATGCGCCACCGACCGGATCTGAAAGCTGAACGGCGCCATGTCGTGAAACAGCCGCGTCTCGACCACTTCCTTCGGCTCGCTCTTGCATTCATGGCAATGCGCGAGACCTTTTTCCATGAAGCCTGCGACGCTTCCGAGCGTCTGCAGATATGTCGGCACACTCATGTCGTACAGCGAAATGGCCATGGCGCAATTCCCCTCGCGCCCGCTCTGGAGCGCTTCTGTTGTCTGCGATCGACCCATCGTATCCGAACGTGGGGCGAGATCAAACGGAGGCAAGGCGGGTCAGGCCGATTTGGCGTTGCGTGCGGCGGCGATCGGCGCGCGAGGCGCTTGAGGCGCTTGAGGCGTCCTGCGGCCGCCGACAAGGCCTGAATAATGCGCAATCGGCTCCGGCCTGCCGATCAGGTAGCCCTGCGCTTCGTCGCAATTTTCCCGCGACAGAAATTCAAGCTGATCCCGCGTTTCGACGCCCTCGGCGACAACCGGCAGATCGAGGCCCCGTGCGAGCCCGATGACGGCGCGCACGATTGCAGCCGATTGTTCGTTATTCTCCACATTGGAGATGAACGAGCGGTCGATCTTGAGCTTGTCGAACGGGAATGCCTGGAGATAGGACAGCGACGAATATCCCGTACCGAAGTCGTCCATCGCGATCAGCACGCCCAGTGCCTTCAGGCGGCGAAGGATGCCGAGCGCCCGGTTGAAATCGTCGATCAGCATGCCTTCGGTGACCTCAAGCTCGAGCCGGCCTGCCGGCAGACCGGTTTCGAGCAGCACCATGTGAATGAGCTCGGGCAGATCGCCGCGACGGAACTGGACCGGTGACAGATTGATCGCAACCTGCAGCGGCTTTTCCCAGGAGGCCGCCTCGCGACAGGCTTCGCGCAAGACCCACTCGCCAAGCTCCAGGATCGTCCCGCTCTCCTCCGCCAGCGGAATGAAGGTGGCCGGCGAAACCACCCCGCGAACCGGATGGGTCCAGCGCATCAACGCCTCGAAGCCGATGATCTCGCCGCCGACTCTTATCAGCGGCTGATAGTGCAAGGATATCTGGCCCGCTTCGAGGGCCATCTGAAGGTCCTGCTGCAGCGCGCGCCGCTCGCGAAGCTGCATGTCCATGTCGGCTTCGAAGAAGCGGGCGGCGCCGCGGCCTTGCGCTTTCGCGCGATAGAGCGCCGCATCGGCGTTCGCGAGCAGCATCGAGGCGTCGCGCGCATCGGTCGGATAGAGTGCAATTCCGACGCTGACGCCCGAGCGCAACTTCCGGTCCTCGATCGTAATTTCGTCCGACAGCATCGACAGCACGCGATTGGCCACGGCCGCCGCGGTCGACGGCTGCGGCCCTTGCACGATCAGGGTGAATTCATCGCCGCCCAGGCGCGCCACGAAGGCGCCGTCCGCGGCGTGGTTGAGGCGCTTGGCGACCTCAAGCAGCAGCGCGTCGCCTGCACCGTGGCCAAAGACGTCGTTGACCTCCTTGAAGCGATCGAGATCAAGGAAGAGCAGCGCAAAGCTGTCGCCCGACTTTTCCGCGGCCTGGATGGTTGCGGCGAGACGCATGGTGAACGCCGCACGGTTGGGCAGCTCCGTCAAGCTGTCGAAATGCGCCAGATACTCGATCTGCTGTTCGACGCGGCGGCGCTCGGTGACGTCCTCCATGACGCCGATGATGTAGGTAGGCTTGCCCTGCGCGTCGCGTACTGCGACACGATGCGAGGAGAAGACGCGGTCCTGATCGCCGTGACCGACCTTGCTGTGATCACCGAGATAGACCGGACCATCGGCATCGAGAGCCGCCTTGTCGCGCTCGGCCACCTGACGCGCCCGCTCCTCGCCGAACACGTCGGCGACGGTTCTTCCGATCGCTTCGCTGCGCGACAGGCCCCAATATTCCTCGGCGGTGCGGTTGACCAGCACAAAGCGCTGGTTGGTATCCTTGACCGTGACGGCGAGCGGAACGTTGTCGATGATCTGCTCGAGGAATGTTCGCGCAGCACTCAGTTCCTCATCGGCCCTGACGCGCTCGGTGACGTCGATGACGGCGGTCAGTCGTGCGCTGCGATTGCCATATTGAATGCCGCGCGAATAGGCGGCGATCAGAATCTCGCTGCCATCAGCCTTGATGTGGCGCCAGACCCGGCCTGTGTGCGGGCGGCTCGCGTTCAGGGTCGCAATGGACGCGCGCGCGGCATTCACCTCTTCCACCGGGGTGATGTCGTGGATCGACATCGATAGAAACGTTTCGCGGCCGTAACCGTAGTGATCGATCATCGCCTGGTTGACCGCGAGGAACTGCAGCGTGTTGTGGTCAAACACGCACATCGGCACCGGGTTCTCGTCGAACAACAGGCGGAACGAGGCTTCGCGCTGCTTGAGGTCGGTGATGTCGACGCGAACGCTGATATTGCCGCCCTCGGGCGTGCGCCGCTCCTCGATGCGAACCCACTGATCGTCCGCGAGGCGATGCTCGTAGGTGTTGATCGCCTGGGTATGCAGCGCCAGCCGCTCCGCAAGCCATTCCTGCTCGCGGCCCTCGGCGGCGGGGAAACGCCCCTTGGCCATATTGGCCCGCATCAGTTCGGTGAAGGTGATACCCGGCCGCAAACTGCCGTCGCCGTGCCCGGCCGAAAGGCTCGAGTGCTTGGCGTAGAGCTTGTTCCAGAACACGACGCGATCGTCCGCGTCGAACAGGATGACGGGCTCCGGCAGCACGTCAAAGGCATCGCGCAGCCTCTCATAGTCTTTTGTGGCCTGTTTCGCCTGCGCCTGTGCATCCGCCAAAGCGATCGCCATTTGCCGACCGGCATCTTGCAACACGACGAATGCGCGTGACGTCGAATAAGCGACGGCTGCTGCCACGAGGCTGACGATCGCGACCAACCCTGCCGCCAAAGGCGCAAGCTCGATCGTCCCTAGGCCGGTCCCAAGCAGGATAAACGCGCCGGCGAGCGCAAGCGCCAACGCGAGAGCGGCCGCGCTCGGCACGCCGGTGGCCCGGCGGCTGAACTGCGCTTTCGACGATGGAGTCAAACGCGAGGGCACGGCACGACCTGTCACGAAACTCGTTGAACAGCGCGCCTCGGTCGCAAACCTCGTCGCGCCAGCCGCGATCCGTCGCGGCAACGAGCCAAGGCAGCCAGAAAGGTGACCCCGTCATCTCGGAGCAAACGCCACCCTTCCCCCGCCCGAATGGCCGGGGGCAAGTAGAGGGCGTTATGCTTAAGGAGGATTTGCGGCCGACGGTACCCGGCGGCCACAACTTGAGGTTATTGTTAACCAGTCGTCATTTTTTACGCCGCCAAAGGCGCAAAAATCCGCAGTTTTACTGGACTTGGAGCATCAAACCGGAAGCGCCCTGTCGTGCCGGCAGGCGCGTTGGCGCTCGCCGGCACGACAAATGCGGCTGGCCTAGGCGGCTTGTCCGCCCTGTCCCGCGCGCAGGTGTTCCAGCAGCGTCGCGAGGTTGTCGTAGCTCTCGCCGGCGCCATCGGCCATGCCCGTGGCAAGCACGAAGTCGCGGACCTCTTGCGTCGGAAAGCTTAGCACCACCGTCATGGTGGTCTGGCCGCCCTTCTCCACGAAGCTCGTTGTGACGATCGCGTCTCCGCCGGGCTGATCCTCCATTCCCTGCGTGAACACGATGCGATCGTCGGTGATCTCCCGGAACGTTCCCGCCAGTGCGAACGTGACGCCGTCGGGACGGCGGAACGCATAGCGGTAGCGGCCGCCGACGGAGAGATCGACCTCGACCGCGGTGATCGGCGAGTGCGAGTTGCCAAGCCATCGCTTGATCAGTTCGGGCTCGGTCATCGCCCGCACCACAAGCCGGCGTGGCGCGTCGAACACGCGCGTCATGCAAATCTCCGTCGGTACGTCGGTGGTCACTGTCAGCTTGCTCATCGTTTCTCCTTGCGCTTCTTCGCGCGCTCCTGTGCCTTCAGATCTTCGAGGACGCCGTCGAGTGCATCGAACCGCGCCTCCCAGACCGCGCGGAATCGCTCGGTCCATTTGTTGACGTCGTGCAAGGGCGCTGCCTCGAGCCGGCACGGCCGGCGCTGCGCATCGCGGCCGCGCGATACGAGCCCGGCGCGCTCAAGCACCTTGATGTGTTTGGAAATGGCGGGCTGGCTCATCGCAAACGGCTCGGCCAGTTCCATCACCGACGCCTCCCCTCTTGCCAACCGCGCCACGATGGCGCGCCGGGTCGGGTCGGCCAGTGCCGAGAATGCGCGATCGAGATTTGCAGCCATGTCCATCAACTCTATATAACCTATTGGTTATATACGAGACGACCAGCCAACGGTCAAGCCCGATTTGGCCTGCGATACCGCAAATGCGCGCGGTTGACCGAACGCAAAAACGGCGCCGATCAGGCGCCGCTTCAACGTCAGTCATCGTGTCGTCGGGAGTTCGGCGTTACGCTCCCGCTACCTTGCCGGCGAAGAATTCGCGGTTGCGGCCCGGCGCCGCATCGAACAGCGCCCTGGTGTATTCATGCTTCGGCGCGGCAAAGACGTCCGCCGTCGTCCCCTGCTCCACAATGACGCCGCGCTGCATCACCGCGATACGGTCGCAGACTTGCGCGGCGACCCGCAGGTCATGCGTGATGAACAGCACCGCCAGCTCGAATTTGCGGCGCACCTCGTCGAGCAGCTTCAGCACCTGATCCTGCACCGAGACGTCGAGCGCCGAGACCGGTTCGTCGCCGATCAGGATTTCCGGCTCCATGGCGAGCGCCCGCGCGATGCAGATGCGCTGCCGCTGGCCGCCCGAGAATTGATGCGGATAACGATCGATGGCCTCGGGCGAGAGATGCACCACCGCCATCAGGTCGCGCGCCCGCTGCAGCGCCTCGTTGCGCGGCAGGCCGAAATTCATCGGTCCCTCGATAATGGCTTCGCCCACCGTGCGGCGCGGATTGAGCGAGCGGTAAGGGTCCTGGAACACGAACTGCACGCGACGGCGCAGGGGACGGAATTTTTTCTCCGGCATCGCGGCAATGTCGATATTGTCGATGCGGATTTCGCCCTCGGTCGGATCAACCAGCCGCGCGACGCAGCGCGCCACCGTCGACTTGCCCGAGCCGGATTCGCCGACAATGCCGAGCGTCTCGCCGCGGCGCACCTCGAGCGAGACATCGCTCACCGCATTGACGATGCGCGCCTTGGGATGCAGCAGCGAGCGCCGGCCATAGGTCTTGAACAGCTTTTCCGTCTGCAGCACCACCGGCCCGCTCACCGGCACGCGCTTGGGCGGCGTCATGCTCGGCACGGAGGCGAGCAGCATCTTGGTGTAGTCCTCGCGCGGGGCGCGCAGCACCTCTTCGCAGGGCCCCTGCTCGACGATGCGGCCAAGCTGCATGACCACGACGCGGTCGGCGATTTCGGAGACGACGCCGAAATCATGGGTGATGAACAGCACGCCGGTCTTCTTGCGGCTCTGCATTTCGCGCACGAGCTTGAGGATCTGGGCCTGCGTCGTGACGTCCAGCGCGGTGGTCGGCTCGTCCGCGATCAGCAGCGCGGGATCGAGCACCAATGCGGCCGCAATCATGATGCGCTGGCGCTGGCCGCCGGAGAGCTGATGCGGATAGGCGTCGATCATCTGCTCGGGATCGGGCAGATGCACCGCGCGCATGATCTCGAGCACGCGCTTGCGCCGCTCGCGAGGGTCGAGGTCGGTGTGGATCTCCAGCACCTCGCCGATTTGGTCGCCTACCCGCTCGACCGGATTGAGCGCGGTCATCGGCTCCTGGAACACCATGGCCATTCGGGTGCCGCGGGTCGCGCGGAGATCGGCGTCCGACTTGGTCGTGAGCTCCTCGCCTTCGAGCTTGATCGATCCGGTCTCGACCTGCATCGCACTCTTCGGCAACAGCCCCATCACGGCTTGCGCGGTGACTGACTTGCCGGAGCCGGATTCGCCGACGACGCAGACGATCTCGTTGGCAGCAACGCTGATATTGATGCCGCGGATCGCGTGCGGCCGGTCACCCCGGCCGTTGATCGCGACGGAGAGATTGGTGACTTCGAGCACGGGCACGGCCATGTCAGACCCGCTTCGCCATCTTGGGATCGAGGGTGTCGCGCAGACCGTCGCCCAACACGTTGACCGCCAGGATCGTGAAGGCGAGAAACACGCCGGGATAGATGATGTTGTGCGGGAACAGGCTGAACACCTGCCGGCCCTCAGCCATGATGTTGCCCCAGGTCGGCACTTCAGGCGGCACGCCGATGCCGAGGAACGACAGGATCGCCTCGACCAGAATGGCGGCGGCGCAGATGAAGGTGCCCTGCACGATCATTGGCGCGATGGTATTGGGGAGCACATGCCGCCACAGCAGTTTCGGCGTCGGCGTACCCAGCGTCACCGCTGCCTCGACATAGGGCTCCTCGCGCACGCTGAGCACGATGGATCGCACCAGCCGGACCACGCCGGGCACTTGCGGGACCGTGATAGCGATGATCACAGTCCATACGCTGGAGCGAAATAGCGACACCATGGCAATCGCAAGCAGGATCGCCGGGATCGCCATCAGGCCATCCATGATCCGCATGATGATGGCGTCGAGCAGGCGGAAGAATCCCGCCAGCACGCCGATGAACATGCCGACGGCAATGCTGATCAGCGCCACCGACACCCCGACCAGTAGCGAGACGCGTGCACCATAGACCACGCGGCTGTAGACATCGCGCCCGAGGCTGTCGGTTCCGAACCGGGCCACCATCTTGATGCGCTCGCCGGTGTCGGTGCGCAGCGTGATCTCGGCGCCCGGCACCTTGTTGCGCGCGATCGGATTGATCGCGGTTGGATCGATGGTGCCGAGCCAAGGCGCGAGCAGCCCCATCAGCAACACGATCGTGATGACCGCGCCGCCGAACAGCACGGCCGGATTGCGCAACATCGTGCGGAAGGAGACGGCCGGTTTGGCGGGCGCCGTCGGGAGCGGTGTGTCGAGGGCGACGTCGGCCATCAGTAACGAATCCTCGGGTCGAGCACCGTGTAAGTCATGTCGATCGCGAGATTGATCATGACATAGACAAAGGAGAACAGCAGGATCACCGCCTGGATGACCGGGTAGTCGCGCGCCAGCACGGCATCGACGGTGAGGCGGCCGAGGCCCGGAATCGTGAACACGCTCTCCGTCACGACGACCCCGCCGATCAAAAGCGCGATGCCAAGTCCGATCACAGTGACGATGGGCACTGCAGCATTGCGCAGCGCGTGCCGGAACAGCACGACGCGTTCACTCTGGCCCTTGGCCCTCGCGGTCCTGACGTAATCCTCGGACAACACTTCGAGCATGCTGGTGCGCGTCATGCGCGCGATCAGCGCGACAAAGATGACCGCGAGCGTCAGCGACGGCAAGACCAGCCCCCGCACCCAACCGCCGATACCTTCTGCGATCCGCTGATAGCCCTGCACCGGCAACCAATCGAGCCACACGGCAAACAGGTAGATCAGGAGGTAGCCGACGACAAAGGACGGCATCGAAAATCCCATCACCGAGAATCCCATCACGGCGCGGTCGATCCATGACCCCTGCCGGTGCGCCGCCAGCACGCCGAGCGGAACGGCGATCAGCACGGCAAGGACGATCGTGAAAAGGGACAACGAGAGCGTCGGCTCGATGCGTTCGCTGATCAGGGCAGCCACCGTCTTCTTGAAGAAGAAGCTCTCGCCCAGATCGCCGGTCAGGACCTTGCCCGACCAGATGAAGAACTGCTCGACCATGGGGCGGTCGAGGCCGAGCTGGGTGCGGATCTGCGCCACCTGTTCGGCGGTTGCGGTGTCGCCTGCGATGACCGCAGCCGGATCGGACGGGGTCAGCCGCAGCATGAGGAAGATGAAGACGGCAACAACCAGCATCACGGGGATCGTGCCGAGCAGTCGCCGAAGCAGGTAGCCGTACATCTCCCGATCCCCTCGAACGAAAACGGGCGGCGGAAGAACCGCCGCCCGCCGTCATTTTATCACTTTGTGACTTCGACGTTCCACATGACCGGAACCGGCGCCATCAGGATCCCCTTGACGTTCTTGCGGGTCGCGATCGGCTGGACGTATTCGCCGACAGGGATTTCCGCGGTGATCTCGATGTTGCGCTTCTGGACCGCTTCGGCGATCTCCTTCTGTTTTGCCGGGTCGGAAGCACGCGCGAAGTCGTCGCGCAGCTTTTCCATGGTCTCATCGCACGGCCAGCCGAACAGCGCCTTGTCGCAGCTCGAATTGAGGTAGCCGGTCGAAACCGGATTCATCACGTCGGCGGTGACCCAGGCGGTGAGGAACGCGTTCCATCCGCCGGCGCTGGGCGGGTCCTTCTTGGCGCGACGAGCGACCACGGACTGCCAGTCCATCGACTGCATGTCGACCTTGAAGCCCGCCTTCTCCATCAGCGACTTGGCCACCGGCGCAAGGTTGGTCAGGGCTTTCAGGTCCGTCGAGTGCATCAAGAGCACGGGCGTGCCGTCGTAGCCGGCTTCCTTCAGGAGCTCCTGGGCCTTCTTCACGTTGGAGGTGAGAATTCCGTCGGTGCCCTTGGTCGTGCCGAAAGGCGTATCGCAGATGAACAACGCCTTGCAGGCCTTGATGTAGTTCTCGTCACCGATGGTGGCCATCAGGAAGTCTTCCTGATTGAAGGCATACCAAAGGGCCTGACGGATTTTCGGATTGTCGAACGGCTTGTGCAGATGGTTCGGGCGGAAGACGTACTGCGCCTTGAGCTGCGGCACCTCGACGATGGCGATGTTGGGGTCCTTCTTCAGCGTGCCGAGCAGGTCGTGGCTCGGTTGCTCGATATAGTCGATCTCGCCCTTCTGCAGCGCGTTGACGGCCTGCTGCTGGTCGGAGATCGCACGCCACTCGACGCGGTCGACCTTGACCACCTTGCCGCCGGCCATGCCGGATACCGGCTCGGAGCGCGGCTTGTACTTGTCGTTCTTGATGTAGACGGTCTTGTCGCCGGGTTTCCACTCATCCTTGGCGAAGATGAAGGGCCCCGATCCCGTGAAATCCTCGATCTGCTTGTTGGGATCCGTTTCGGCGACGCGCTTGGGCATCATGAACGGCACGTTGGACGAGGGCTTGGAGAGGCCAAGCAACACGAGGCCGGTCGGCTCCTTGAGCTTGATGGTGAAGGTCTTGGCGTCGACCGCATCCATCGAGTCGACGAAGCTCATCATCTTCTGGCCGAGCGCATCCTTGGCGCCCCAGCGCTTGATCGATGCGATGCAGTCCTCGGACGTGACCGGCTTGCCGTCGTGCCACAGCAATCCGTCGCGCAGCGTGAACGTGTAGCTCTTGTTGTCGGCCGACACGACGTACTTGTCGACCATCTGCGGCTTGATCTCGCCCTTTTCATCCTGGGCAAGCAGCGTGTCGTAAATCATGTAGCCATGGTTGCGGACGATGTAGGCCGTCGTCCAGATCGGATCGAGGATCTTCAGATCCGAATGCATCACCGCGCGCAAGGTCGTCTGCGCGGATGCCGGCGCTGTCGCAACCGCAAGACCGGCGGTGCATACGGCCGCAAGTATGGCTTTTCTCAACACGTGCATTTTTTCCTCTCCATGTCGTCTCAAAGCTCCGACATCCCGGCGCGGGACCTGGATCCGTTTTGCCCATCGGACCCAGCGGGTCGCTATTCGACCCGGGGCAATGATCGGGCGACATTGGCACAGGACCTACAACGGGCCAAGTCCGCAGAAGGCTGTCAGTTAGTAGCGTCGGCGCCAAATCCCCAAGCCAGAAGCGTGCCAGAAATCTTCCCCACCTTGCAGCGCACTTGAACGTGATACGGACGTCCGCCCCATTTGTTTCGTCCGTCCGGTCGCTTGATCGACGACAGGGTTGCGGCATCCCCGGCTGAGACATCCTGGGGCTGGCGTCTTTTCACTTTACAATTGCGGCACTGTTCCTTTTCGTAGCGCCGCCAAGGAAACGCCAACGAAGAGCAAGAGCACTGCCATGAACCCAGCCAACCTTCCCTTTGATTCCGAAACCATGCTGCAGGGGCTGCGAAGCTGGGTAGAGTGCGAAAGCCCGACCTGGGACGCGGCCGCAGTCGAACGGATGCTCGATCTTGCAGCGCGGGATATGGCCATCATGGGTGCGACGATCGAACGCATCGCAGGCCGCCAAGGCTTTGCCGGCTGCGTGCGCGCGCGCTTTCCCCATCCCAGGCAAGGCGAGCCCGGCATCCTGATCGCAGGTCACCTCGACACCGTCCACCCGGTCGGCACCATCGAGAAGCTGACGTGGCGGCGCGAAGGCAGCAAGTGCTATGGCCCCGGCATCTACGACATGAAGGGCGGCAACTACCTGACGCTCGAGGCCATCCGGCAACTGGCGCGCGCTTCCTTCACCACGCCGCTGCCAATCACCGTATTGTTCACCCCCGACGAGGAAGTCGGCACGCCCTCGACGCGCGACATCATCGAGGCGGAGGCCGCGCGCAACAAATACGTGCTGGTGCCGGAGCCCGGTCGCGAGAACAACGGGGTCGTCACCGGCCGCTACGCGATTGCGCGTTTCAATCTCGAAGCCGTCGGCAAGCCCAGCCACGCCGGAGCGACGCTCTCCTCCGGCCGCTCTGCGATCCGCGAGATGGCCCGGCAGATCATCGCCATCGACGCCATGACGACCGCAGACTGCACCTTCTCGGTCGGCATCGTGCATGGCGGCCAATGGGTCAATTGTGTTGCCACGACCTGCACCGGCGAGGCGCTGAGCATGGCCAAGCGCCAGGCCGATCTCGACAAGGGCGTGGAACGGATGCTGGCGCTGTCGGGCACCAGCAATGACGTGACATTCAAGGTGACGCGTGGCGTCACCCGCCCGGTATGGGAGCCGGATGCAGGCACCATGGCGCTCTATGAACAGGCCAAGGGTCTCGCCAAGGCGCTCGGGCTGGAGTTGCCGCATGGCAGCGCCGGCGGCGGTTCGGATGGAAATTTCACCGGCGCGATGGGCGTCCCGACACTCGACGGCCTCGGCGTGCGCGGCGCAGACGCCCATACGCTGAACGAGCACATCGTGATCGAAAGCCTCGCCGAGCGCGGCCGCCTGATGGCGAGCCTCATGGCAACGCTGGAGTGATCGCTTTGGTCCCGTTCAAGACCATCCGTGCCCGGGCAGAGAAGCGCAAGGGCGGGCCGAAAGCACTCGCGAAGCTGTTGCCCGACAAGCCCGACGCCAAGAGCCTTGCCAAACTCGGTGATGATCGCATTCTCGCCGAGATGACCAAGCGTGTTTTCTGTGCGGGCTTTGCCTGGAGCGTCATCGAGAACAAGTGGCCGGATTTCGAAAAGGTTTTCCTCGGCTTCAAGCCGGCCAAACTTGCATTCCAGCCGGACGAATTCTGGGACGGCCTGCTCAACGACAAACGCATCGTGCGCAACGGCGCCAAAATCATGTCGGTGCGCGACAATGCGGCGTTCATTCAGGCAACTGCCAAGGAACACGGCAGCTTCGGCAAGTTCCTTAGTCAGTGGCCTGCCTCCGACGAGGTCGGCCTGCTCGATCTCCTGACCAAGCGCGGCAGCCGGCTCGGCGGCAACACCGGCCAGATGTTCCTGCGCTTCGTCGGCTGGGATGGCTTTGTGACCTCAAAGGACGTGGTCGCCTGCCTGCGCGATGCCGGTCTCGATATTGCGGAGGAAGTGAAGTCGAAAGGCGATCTCGCCAAGGTTCAGGCCGTGTTCAACGCCTGGGCCCGGGAAACCAGCCTCCCCTACGCCCACCTGTCGCGCATCTGTGCGCTGTCGGTGGGCGAGAATTATCAACCCTAGGCATGATCCGGAAAAGTGTTCAGCGGTTTTCCGAAAAGATCATGCCCAAACAACAACCTAAAGCGCGATGACGATTCGACCCAATCTCATCGCGCTTTGGAGTCAGCGCCTGTCGATGTGCTCATGCGGCATGCAATTCCGGAATTGCTTCGTCGCTTGCGCTTGCGGCGACGAGGGGTCTAACGTCACGCGCAATGGCATGATCCGGACCCGCCAGGCGCCGCAAGAAGACAACGAGAGTTAGAATGACCCGCATCGCCATTGGCGGTTTCCTGCACGAGACCAACACGTTCGCTCCGACCAAGGCCACCTACGAGGCCTTCGTGCATGGCGGCGGTTGGCCACGCATGGAGGTTGGTGCCGACGTCGTGAAGACGGTGCGCCGCATCAATGTCGGACTTGCCGGTTTCATCGATGCCGCCGAGGCGCGGGGATGGGAGCTCGTACCGACTATTTTTGCGGCCGCCACGCCCTGCGCGCATGTCACCGAGGATGCCTATGAGCGCATCGCCAGGGTGATGATCGACGGCATCGCCGCCGCAGGCCGGCTCGATGCCGTCTATCTCGACCTGCACGGCGCGATGGTCACCGAACACCTCGACGATGGCGAAGGCGAAATTCTGGCGCGCGTGCGCAAGGTGATCGGCAAGGACCTGCCGCTGGTGGTCAGCCTCGACCTGCATGCCAACGTCACGCCCGAAATGGTCGCGCACGCCGATGCGCTGATCGCCTACCGCACCTACCCGCATGTCGACATGGCCGACACGGGCCGGGCCTGCGCCAGGCATCTTGCGATGCTGCTGGACACGAAGCAGCGCTTCGCCAAGGCGTTCCGGCAATCGCCGTTCCTCATTCCGATCAGCTGGCAGTGCACCAACGACGAGCCGACCAAGGGCATCTACCAAAAACTCGCGGCGCTCGAGAGCGAAGCCGTACCGACGCTGTCCTTTGCGCCGGGTTTTCCAGCCGCCGACTTCGTGCATTGCTGCCCAAGCATCTTTGCCTACGGCCGCACCCAGGCCGATGCGGATCGGGCGGCGGATGCGATCGCCGCACTCGTCGAGAGCCATGAAGATGATTTCGACGGCAAGATTTATTCGCCCGACGAAGGCGTGCGCCACGCCATGGAGCTTGGGAAGACCGCGACAAAACCGGTGGTGATTGCCGATACCCAGGACAATCCCGGCGCCGGCGGAGATTCCGATACGACCGGCATGCTGCGCGCGCTGGTGCGCAACAGGGCCGAGCGCGCCGCCACCGGCGTGATCTACGATCCGCCATCGGCGCGAGCGGCGCATGAAGCGGGCGAAGGCGCCAGCATCACGATTGCACTCGGCGGCAAGTCCGGCATCCCCGCCGATGCACCCTTCAAGGAAACCTTTGTCGTCGAAAAGCTGTCCGACGGAAACTTCATCGCGCCGGGTCCGTACTTCGGAGGCCGCGCGATGGAGATGGGACCCTCGGCATGCCTGCGCATCGGTGACGTCCGTGCGGTGGTCGCCTCGCACAAGTCGCAGCTTGCGGATCAGGCCATGTACCGCTTTGTCGGCATCGAACCGACGGAGCAGAAAATCCTCGTCAACAAGAGCTCGGTGCACTTCCGTGCCGACTTCGAACCGATCGCCGCGAAACTCCTGATCTGCGCCGCACCGGGCGCAATGCCGGCCGACACGGCCGACCTGCCCTGGACACGGTTGCGCCCGGGTATCCGCACCAAGCCGAACGGCACTCCTTTCACCGCCACCTCAAAATCACGCTCAACGGGATAACAAAGACATGCCTACCATCGAACGCATCGACGGCTATGCCGAGGAACTCACCGCGATCCGCCGCGACCTGCATGCCCATCCCGAGATCGGGTTCGAGGAGGTGCGCACGTCAGGGATCGTCGCAGAGAAGCTGAAGGGCTGGGGCATCGAAGTTCATCGCGGCCTCGGCGGCACCGGCGTGATCGGCGTCCTCAAGGGCAAGGGCTCAGGCAGCAAGCGCATTGGGCTGCGCGCCGACATGGATGCGTTGCCGATGGAGGAAAACACCAATCTGCGCTGGCGCTCGACCATTCCGGGCCGCTTCCACGGCTGCGGCCATGACGGCCACACCACGATGCTGCTCGGCACGGCGCGTTATCTCGCCGAGACGCGCAATTTCGACGGCACCGTGCATTTCATCTTCCAGCCCGCCGAGGAGGGCCTCGGCGGCGCCCGCGCCATGATCAAGGACGGGCTGTTCGAAAAGTTTCCCTGCGATGAGCTCTATGGCCTGCACAACGCGCCTGACCTCAATCACGGCGAGATCGCGATCCTGCCCGGCCCCGCGATGGCCGGCGCTGACTTCTTCGACATCGTCGTCAACGGCTATGGCGCGCATGGCGCGATGCCCGAGCGCTCCAAGGATGCCGTGATCATCGCGGTGACAGTTGCCCAGGCGCTGCAGACCATCGTCAGCCGCAATGTCGACCCGCTGCAATCGGCGGTGTTGTCGATCACCCAGATCCATTCAGGCTCGGCCTATAACGTCATCCCGGGCGAAGCCAAGTTGTGCGGCACCGTGCGCTGCTTCTCCGACGAGGTCCGTGTCCTCGTGCGCGAGCGCATGCGCACGATCTGCGCCGGTATCGCAGCCGCATTCCAGGTCGAGATCAACGTCGACATCCGCGACATCTTCAGCGTGCTGGTCAATCAGGAAGAGCAGTCCAAGGTGGTCGAAGAGGTCGCCCGCACGGTCGTCGATCCGGACAAGGTCATTACCCGCGCGCAGCCCAAGATGGGCAGCGAAGATTTTGCCGACATGCTGCAGAACATCCCCGGCGCCTATTTCTGGGTCGGCCACGAGGGCTCGGTGCCCGTGCACAATCCCGGCTATGTGCTGGATGACAAGATCCTGCCGATCGGCGCCAGCATGTTCGCCCGTATTATCGAAACCCGTTTGCCGGCAGGTTCCCATGCATAAAACCGCTACGCAGGACGCCGTCACCTCGCTGCACGACCTCTCCGCCGTCGACCTGCTCGCGGGCTATCGCACCAAGCAGTTCTCGCCGTCGGAGGTTCTGGAAGACGTGCTCTCGCACGTCGCGCGCTGGGAGCCGCATATCAAGGCGCTCTACGCGTTCGATCCCGATGGTGCGCGCAAGGTGGCCAAGGCTTCGACCGAGCGTTGGGCCAATGGCGAGCCGGCCGTCGCGCTCGACGGCATCCCGGTCACGATCAAGGACAACATCGCGACCAAAGGCCAGCCCGTGCCACTTGGTGCGGCGAGCATGCCGCTGGTCCCGGCCGAACGCGATGCCCCGCCGGTGGCGCGGCTGCGCGAAGCGGGTGCCGTGATCTTCTCCAAGACCACGATGCCCGACTACGGCATGCTGTCGTCGGGATTGTCGAGCTTCCATCCCCTCACCCGCAATCCCTGGGACGTCAGCAAGAATCCCGGCGGGTCGTCCTCAGGTGCGGGCGCGGCGGGAGCCGCCGGCTACGGCCCGTTGCATCTCGGAACCGATATCGGCGGCTCGGTGCGCCTTCCCGCTTCATGGTGCGGACTTGTGGCGCTGAAGCCGAGCCTCGGCCGCGTTCCCATTGATCCGCCCTATGTCGGCCGCGTCGCAGGCCCGATGACGCGCACGGTCGACGACGCGGCGCTGATGATGAGCGTGCTGGCAAAGCCCGATCGTCGCGACGGCATGAGCCTGCCCGCCCATGACATCAACTGGAAGGCGCTCGACAAGTCGCCGCGCAAGCTGCGCATCGGGCTGATGCTCGATGCCGGTGTCGGTCAGGCGCTGGAAAAGCCGGTGCGCGACGTCGTCGTCAAGGCCGCCAAGGCCTTTGAAGCGGCCGGCGCTGTCGTCACCGAGATCGATGGCATCCTGACCCGCGAGAACCTCGAAGGCCTCGACAATTTCTGGCGCGCGCGGATGTGGGATGATTTGTCCAAACTGTCGGAGAAGGAGCGTACCAAGGCGCTGCCCTACATCTATCAATGGGCGGAAGCCGGCGCGAAACTGTCCGGCGTCGACGTCATCAGGGGCTTCAATCAGACGATGGCGATCCGCACTGCGGCTGCAAAGCTGTTCTGCGATCTCGATTATGTCATCTCGCCGGTCTCGCCCGTGGTGAATTTCCCGGCGGAGTTCGCCTCGCCGCTGAACGATCCGGCAAAGCCGTTCGAGCATATCTGCTACACCGTGACGTGGAATATGGCTGAAAACCCTGCCGTCTCGATCAATGGCGGCTACGACAAGCACGGGTTTCCGATCGGCTTGCAGATCGTCGGCCGCCGCTTCGACGACATCGGCGTGCTCGCCATGGCCAAAGCGTTCGAAGGCCTGCGCGGCGCACAGAAGCCGTGGCCGTCGCCGCCGGTAAAATAACTTCTTGTCATTCCGGGGCGCGCCACTTGGCGCGAGCCCGGAATCCATAACCACCATCGTGAGTATGGATTCCGGGCTCGCCGCTTCGCGTCGCCCCGGAATGACGCTAAAAGAAAAGTTACCGATTAATCGGAAAGGTATCCCCATGGCGTATGAGACGATCAAATACGAGGTCTCCGAGCAAATCCTCACCATCACGCTGAACCGTCCGGAGAAGCTCAACGCCTTCACCGGCCAGATGCAGGCAGAATTGATCGCCGCCTTTGACGCCGCCGACAGCGATGACAATGTCCGCGCCATCATCGTGACCGGTGAAGGCCGCGCCTTCTGCGCCGGCGCCGATCTCTCGTCGGGCGCCAACACCTTTGATCGCGACGCCCGCCGCGGGCCGGTCAAGCGGCTGGCGAACGGGACCGTCGACTACAGCGATCCGCAAGTGCGCGACGGCGGTGGCCAGGTCACCTTGCGCATCTTCAAGTCGCTCAAGCCCGTGATCGCGGCGGTGAACGGTCCTGCCGTCGGCATCGGCGTGACCATGCAGCTCGCCATGGACATCCGCATCGCCTCGGATGCCGCGCGCTTCGGCTTCGTGTTCTCCCAGCGCGGCATCGTGCCGGAAGCCGCCTCGAGCTGGTTCCTGCCGCGCATTGTCGGCATCGCCCAGGCGCTGGAGTGGTGTTACACCGGCCGCGTCTTCCCAGCGCAGGAGGCGCTTGCCGGCCGCCTCGTCAGCAAGGTGGTGCCGCCGGATCAACTGATCCCCACCGCACGCGCACTCGCCAAGGAGATCGCGGCCAAGACCGCACCGGTGTCGGTGGCGCTGATCCGCCAGATGATGTGGCGCATGATGGGCGCCGACGATCCGATGGAAGCGCACAAGGTCGACAGCCGCGGCATCTACACGCGCGGACGCTCAGACGACGTCAAGGAAGGCGTGGTCTCGTTCCTTGAAAAGCGTCCGGCGCAGTTCAAGAACAAGGTGTCGAGCGATATGCCGGATTATTTCCCGTGGTGGGACGAGCGGGAGTACAAGTAAGGCGCAGCCGCCACGACCTTAACTGTCATCACCGCCTTGTGCGCGATTGCGCACTGGAGCGGGTGATCCAGTATTCCAGAGACCGGCTTTTATACCGAGAGGCCTCGGCGTACTGGATGCCCGGCCTGCGCGGGGCATGACACGGCTAGCTCATCACCAGCGCCACCCGCCCGATCGCCTTGCGCTCGATCAGAAGCCGCATCGCTCTGGCGTAATCTTCCAGCGGCAGCCGGTGCGAGACGTTGGGGCGCAGCTTGCCCTCTTCCGCCCACGCCAGCAGCGCCTTGAGGCGGACGTCACCAAGCGCCGGATTCTTGCGCACCGCTTCGCCCGCGCGCACGCCGAGCACGCTGGCACCCTTGATCATCAGAAGATTGGTCTTGGCCAACCCAATGCCGCCGGTGAAGCCGATGACCAGCAGCCGCGCGCCCCAATTGATGCAGCGCATCGAGTTCTCAAACACCTCGCCGCCGACGGGATCGAAGACGACGTCGGCGCCGCGGCCATCGGTGATGCGCTTGACGGCGTCGCGGAACGGTTCGCGGTCGTAACGTATCAGATGGTCGGCGCCGCGCGATTTTGCGATGTCGAGTTTCTCGTCGCTGGAGGCGGTGGCAATCACGGTGGCCCCCAGCATCTTGCCCATCTCGACGGCGGCAAGCCCGACGCCGCCGCCGGCGCCATGCACCAGCAGCACTTCGCCCGGTTGCACCTGCCCGCGATCGATCAGCGCGTGGTAGGCCGTGCCGTGACCGGCGAGAAACGTCGCGGCCTCCGCATAGTCAAAATTCGACGGCATCGGCGTAAGCTGCGATGCCGCCACCACGGCCTCGTCGCTGTAGGCGCCGTGGCGCATCTTCACGATCACCCTGTCGCCGACCGCAACGCCCTTGGCTCGCGCGTCGACCTCGACGACATCGCCCGCCGCCTCCACACCCGGCGTGAACGGCAATGGCGGCTTGAGCTGATACTCGCCGGCCGCCATCAGGATGTCGGGAAAGTTGATGCCGGCGGCGCGGATGGCGACGCGCACCTGACCTTCCTGCAATGGCACCGACGCGACCTGCTCCAGCCGCAGACTTTCCGGCGGACCGAGTTCGCGGCAAACGACGATTTTCGGCATCAGGCCGCGCTCGCCTTGCGACGCAGCAGCGCTTCGCGGATCAACGGCAGGCGGTCATTGCCAAAGTACATGTCGGTCTTGTCGACAAAGATGGTCGGCGAGCCAAACCCGCCCCGCGCTACCACTTCCTCGGTGTTGGCCTTGAGCTGATCCTTGATCGCCTGATCGCCGATCGCGGCAAGAAACTTTTCCGGATCGATGCCGACGCTTTTGCAGATCTCTGCGAGGACCGCGTCCTGCGAAATGTCCTTGTCGGCGCCCCAGTAAGTCTCGAACACCGCGCG
>JADMIO011426201.1_pt1 | contig 35984 bp, 30 predicted proteins | sample 8958161 | NCBI WGS metagenome assembly JADMIO01 (sample SAMN16585339, study PRJNA669376) | soil metagenome | isolation source: Crop rotation soil | place: USA: Cullars Rotation, Alabama | collected 2011
CCGCCATAAACGCCGCCAGCGAGCACAATGCGAGTGCCCGGAGTCACGGCGGCAACGGCAGCCCTGAATTGCGCCGCGTCGCGCACGGCCACCTCGGCCCCGCTCAACGCCCCGCCATTGCACATCAACGCGAGACACATCGCCGCGCGGAATTGTCCAAGCTTCATCCCCACAGGATCGGAGACAAAGGGTGATGATTACGAGCCCGGGCTCTCGCGTGCGCCGTTTACAGCGCCTGGTGCGGCATCACCACGAGCGCTCCGTTGGTCCCGTCAATTCGGGATTTCCGGCTCAACGAGCATGGCGAGCTGAATGAGCGACTCCTGCCAGCCCAGGTAGCACGCCTCTGCCGGAATCACTGCGGGCACACCCTCCTGCACGATGTTCACATCGGTGCCGCAGGAGACTTTGGTCAACTTGACCGTCACGTGGATTTCACCCGGCAGGTTCGGATCGTCGAACTTGTCGGTGTAATGAAGGAGTTCGTGCGGTACCAACTCGAGGTAGGTCCCGCCGAATGAATGGCCCTTGCCGGAGCCGAAGTTCGTGAAGGACATTTTGAACGAGCCCCCGACCCGCGCGTCGATGCTGTGCACCTTTCCGGTGAATCCATTTGGCGGGAGCCACTTGCTCATGGCATCCCCGTCGAGGAACGCGCGATAGATTTTTTCGGGCGTCGAGCGGATGACGCGGTGGAGGCGGATGGTGTGGGTGGACATGGGTACGTTTCCTTTCGGTGGGAGTGGGGAATGGATTTGGAGTGCTGAATTCACTAACTCAACGAACGAGTTTTGGCCCGACGGACACGGCGCGGAACTTTTTTGCCCGCCGGGATCTGGCTCAATGGAAAAAATCCGGTCGGGCGCAGAAACGGGAGTGCCGTGCGAAAAGAAGCCCCACCGAAGCACCCATCAAAAGGACATTCTCTCCGAGTTTTCGGCATACAAACATTTCACCCGTACCGCAGCCGCAATCGAATTTGATCGCGCAAAAAGGAAGTCCGCCCGTCGCCTGAATCGATCGCGCGTGGATCAGCACGATCGCCGTGAATGCCATGAGCATGAGCAGGGCAACAAGCGCGACGCCGCGCACGGCCACTCCGAGCACGAGCAGCAGGCCGCACAAAATTTCGAACCACGGCACCGTCGCCGCGACGACGTTCAGCAGGATGGGCTGCGGGAGCACGTCGTATTGGCGGACCAGTTTCAGGAACTCGGCGGGATGCATCGCCTTGGTCACGCCCATGTAGATGAAGACGCCGCCCAGGATGAGGCGCAGGATGACCGGCACAAGCGTGCCCGCGGCGGTCTGCGTGGACGTTGCAGCCGGCACGCCGCTCATTGCTTCGCCCGGACGAATTCCCCGCTGCCACGCGCGCCCGTCTCCACGGGCATCCCCGTCGCCGACCACTCGCTGACGCCACCGGGATAGACGAACAGATTTTCGCGCGGCACTCCGGTGTCGCGCAGGATAAGGGCGGCAAACTCGCTGTCCTCGCAGTCACCGCCGTTACAATACACCACGACCTTTTGTGCCGCCAGGCAGGCCGGCAGCAGCGCGGGCAGGTATTGCTCGGCACGGTAATAGTGGAACAGCCGCGCGCCGGGAATGTGTCCCTTGGCGAAGTGGTCCTCGTCGCGGGCGTCGATGAATACGATCAGTCCCTGTTGAAACCGCGGATCACGAAAAAGCTCGGCCGCCTCGCTGCCAGTGACGACCTGCAGGTCGCGCTTGCGCAGCCGCTGGATCGTGCGGCTCGCGGGGCTTGCATCGGCGCCGCCACCGGTTTCGGCGTTCGCGCGCCCGGGTCCGGTCTCACCGGCGCCACCTGATGAAGGGACGACAGGGAAATAATTTCGGCTCAACGAGAGGCCGCGTGGTGAAAGCGCGTTGGCCCCCACGGCGAGTGCGAATCCTCCCACCGTCACCAGCAGCGCCTCTAAAAGCACGGTCTTGAGCCGGAGCATCGTCGAAGGATCAAACAAAGGAAGGCGACTATTTCGATCCCGACGGCGATGTTGCCGGTGAAATGTTCGCGGCTCCAGGCTCTGCGGCGGTCAAAGCGATCGGCACGCTGATCACCGGGTGCTTTGGATTTGAGGTGCGCACCGTCAACTCAAGCCCAACGCCAGGTTTTATCTGGAAACCCGGTGGAAAGCTGACGTTCAGCATGAACAGCTTTCCCGGGCGGGGCTCCGTGATCTCAACGCCCACTCCTTCGGCATTCACGCTCGCCGAGGTGAGCTTCAGGGGGGCGCTGCTGCTGTTGAGAATAATCTGGTTCTGCCGAAACCCCTCGCGCATCTGCGTCGCCGACAGATTGATTTGCGGCGGAATCGCGGCGAGCGCGGGCTGCGGCATCAGCGCAACCTTCACCTGAATCACCGGAACGTCGGCGGAAGAGGTCTTGATGGTGATCAGGTTTTGCGGAGTGGTGTTGGTCACCGGCCCCGCGTAGGTGACGTGCAGGTCGAATTCGCGGCCTGCACGCGTTGGCTTGAGTTCCAGCTTGAAGTCGGGGTTGGAACCTTGAGGCATCTCCAGGACCAGCGGTTCGTCGAGGTTGCTCGTGATATGCGCCACCTTGGTATCACTGATCGCCTCATCTTCGACCGGAGCGAAGTAGAGGCTCGGCGGTTGCACCTCGAGCGGGCGCCAGATCGTCGCGCGAATCTCCAACGTGTGCTTCGTCTGCGACGGATCGTTGCAGGTCACGGTGACCGTTTTCACAACCGGTCCGTTGAAGTCGCCGGGGTTGAACTGAATGGGAATCTTCCCCGACTTTCCCGGTGCAATCCGGTGATCCCACGATCCGGCAACCGTGCACCCGCACGTCGGACTCACGTCGCTGATTTCCAGTTCCGCCGTACCGGTGTTCGTCACGATGAAATCGTGCCGCAGCATATCCGTGGACCTGACCTTCCCAAAATCGAATACCATTTCAGAAAACTTGAGCCGCGCGCCGTCTGCACGCGTGGGCGTCGGGGGCGACTGGCCCCAGGCCGAGACGCGAAGCCCCACGTGGAGCGAGAACACCGACACGAACGCCACCGAAATTCTAAACGCGCGTTTCATCAGGACGAAAGTTTAGCAGAAATCTCGCGATAGGCATAACAATCATCATCGGATTCGAAACGGCTTTTCGTCGCGGCGATTGGTGTTCGGGAGGCACGTGATAAAAAGCAACAAAGTAACCCCGCTACTCTGCTGCCACGGCAAAAAAAATCTGCTCCCGAGGCCGGGAGCAGATTCGAATTGAGGCCCGCTGTGCGCCGGCTTTCGTCAGACTTGCGCGACGCGAGCCGGGGGGGGCGTTATGGCGAACCGTTAGTCGCAGTGCGACGGACCGCCCGCGGACTTGCCGTTGTTGTAGTCATCGAGGATTCCGGTCAAAGCGCTGGTGAGAGCCGGATCGATCTTGCCGGGGCCGACCGGCGGGACAACGAGATTGCCAATCAGAGCGTCTGCTGCGGCGATCGCATCCGCAACCGCTGCCGGCACGCATGCTCCCTTGGCGACGTTGAGCTTCGCGGCAATGAGCTGATAAGCCAGTGAGATCAAACCGTTGCCCTTGACCGGCGTGGTGAGGATGCTAACGAGCTGGGCCTTTGAATAGACCACACCAGGGTTCTGGCCGAGCGTGAGGCTCTGGACCGGCCAGCCGTCATGATTCTTCCAGTAGCCTTGGGTCAGCACGCAGACCTTCGGATCACAGCTCGGAGGTACGTCGACGTACGAAACGTTATCAAACTCGAAGGAGTTGTTGATGCTCGTAGCCCTGATGGCGTCAAACCCGCCAGCCAACGTGATCACAACATATAGGGAACGTCCCACATCAGTATTCGCCACACCGAACGCGGCGTTGACCTGTTGACCCGTAACCGTGCCCACCACCGAGCCAGCTTTGAGCAGTTCGAGGGTATTTGTGTTGGCGAAGTGCTGACCGGTACCGTCGGTATAGTCGCCGTATCCATCAATCGATCCCCACAATAGGCCCACCGCCGATTTGAGGCCGTCAAACTGAACGGTGACCGAGCCGCCGCTCGCGCTGTTACCGGAAGAGAGATAGGGCGTTGTTTCGGCTGCGCCGTTAAGACCATCGGGCGTCGCACCGGCGCCATCGGGTCCGGCAACTCCAAAACCAGCGCCATTGCCATTGGTGATTCTTGGCGCCGCATACTGATTGAGCGACGAGCCCACCACAATGGCACCATTGCCGGTGGTGCTAACGGTCGCAGTTCCGCTCGGACCGTTGGTTGTGCCACCAGGGGCAAAATCATCGAAGTTGAGCTTATGCGAACCCGCAGGAGCGTTTTGAATGGTAATGACTGGAACCGCTGCATTCGCGAGCGGGATGATTAACAGGCTAAGAATAGCCAATGATACTGACGTGCTTTTCATTTTTCGGAGGGGGGGATGATACTGACAATTGAACCGAACCCTGAAGCTGCCGATCTCGTCGCAGGTGCGTGCCGAATTGTCGATGTGAAACGATCGCTATTTCAGTCTGCAACAATGTTGCACAAATGGTCCGGCAAAGTGCACGAACCGGCTCGCAGACCGAGCGTCACAGACACCATGTATTCCCGATTTGATTACGCTGCGATTGCCCGACGCACAGCGATCGTTCAGCTCGCGCCACGGGATAGTTATCGCACCGCCGACCACCTCGATCTTGCCGCTGCGATTGAAAGTTTGGCAGAGTGGCCGCCGCCATGAACCGTCACGCGTGATGCCTTCGCGCACGTCGCAAATCGCCCAGGTGGGAAAACGCCGGATCGAGCTCTCGAATTTGAACAAGGTGCTCTATCCCGGCGAGGGCATCATCAAGGCGCAGCTGATCGAGTACTACTTCAAGATCGCCCCGACGATTCTCGCGCAGGTGAAGGGTCGGCCGCTGTCGCTCGTGCGGTATCCGGACGGGATTGACGGCCAGTCGTTCTACCAGAAGAACCGCCCGGACTGGGCGCCCGAGTGGCTGCAGCATGTCACCCTGGGCGAGGAGAAGAAGGACTACGTCATTGCCACCGAGGAGGCGTCGCTCGTGTGGCTGGCGAATCTCGCATGCATCGAACTGCACCAGATGCATTCCCGCGCACCGCACTTCGACGCGCCGGACTACATCGTCTATGATTTCGATCCGCCGGAAGGCTACCCGTTCCGACAGGTTGCCGAACTCGCGCTCGAGTTTCGCGAGCACCTCGAAAAATTCGGGTACCACCCGTTCGTGAAGACCACCGGCCGCAAAGGCCTGCATGTGCTCACACCGATTGAACCCAAGTGGACCTTTCAACAGGCGTTCGAGGTGGCGAAGGCCGTCGCCCAGCCCTTCGTCGAGGCCCACGGCTCCGCGCTCACGTTGCAGATCAAGAAGGACGCTCGCGGCGGGAAGGTGCTGCTCGACATCTATCGCAACCGGCAATCGCAATCGATCGTTGCCGCCTACAGCGTGCGCGGGCTGCCGGGAGCGCCGGTTTCGACGCCGCTGCAGTGGGACGAACTGGCGTCGCTCGAAAGTTCAAAGGCGCACGACCTGAGCAGTGTCCCCGCACGAGTCATAGCGAACGGAGATCCGTGGGAGGCGATCGCGGCGTATGCGACGCCAATTCACACGGCCACCCCCACGTCGGGCCGTCGCGCCAAGTCGGCGCCGGCGCCGCGCCGCGAGATTGCGCGGCCCCTCCCCTCCCCGCTCTCGAGTCCCGACGCTCCGCGGCACAAGACGCCGGAACAGCTCGAAACGTACGCGAAGAAGCGAAGCTTCGAAAAAACGCCAGAGCCCCCGCCCCGCGAACTCGATGGCGAAGGCAGCGCTTTCGTTGTGCATCGCCATCACGCCTCGCGCCTGCACTATGATCTTCGGCTGGAGCAGAACGGAGTGCTGAAATCGTGGGCGGTGCCCAAGGGCTTGCCGCCTCGTCCGGGCATCCGCCGGCTCGCGGTCAACGTCGAGGACCACCCCCTCGCCTACGTGAACTTCGAGGGCGCAATCCCCAAAGGTGAATACGGCGGCGGGATGATGTGGAAATTCGCCCAGGGCCGCTACGAAATCACGAAGGAGAAAAAGGACGGATTCTATTTCCGGCTGCAGTCGCGCGAGCTGACCGCGGAATATCGCACTCACCGCACGCGCGAAAACCAATGGCTGCTCGAGCGCGTGGACAATCCGCAGATCGACTGGCTGCGCCATCCCGTGGAACCCATGCTCGCGCGGCTGGCCGACAAACCGCCGCGATCGGACGATTATCTTTACGAGGTGAAATGGGACGGCCTGCGCGCCCTCATTTCCGTTGATGAAGGCGTCGTGACGATTCGTGGACGCAACCAGATGGACATGACTCGCCAGTTTCCCGAACTCCTCATTCCCGATGCGGCGTTTCGCGCCACCTCGGCGCTTTTCGACGGCGAGATCGTGTGCCTGGACGCGGACGGCAAACCCAACTTCAAGCATGTGATTCATCGGATGCAGCAAAAGACCGAGGGCGGCATCGAGCGCGCGCGGGGCAAGCAGCCCGCCGTCTGCTACCTTTTTGACTGCCTCTACCTCGATGGCCGACCGATCGTGAACGAGCCGCTAATCCGGCGGCGCGAATGGCTCAAGGATGCGATCAAGAGCACGCCGGAGTATCGGGTAAGCGAAGCGGTGGAAGACGGCCCGGCGTTTTTCGAGGCCGTGCGCAACCTGGGGTTGGAAGGTGTCGTCGCGAAACAGCGTCACAGCCCGTACCTTCCGGGGAAACGCAGTGACGCGTGGTTGAAAATCAAGACGCGGCAGACCGCCGAGTGTATCATCATCGGTTACACGCGCGGCACCGGCGAACGGGCGGCGAGTTTTGGCGCCCTGCACCTGGCGCAAAATACCGACGGCGCACTGAAGTATGTGGGTAAGGTCGGATCGGGTTTCGATGATCGCTCGCTGCGCCAGGTGGCAGATGAAGTTAAGGCGCTCGAAACCATCCCGCGGCCGATCCGGGAGAAGCCGCTTGACGATTCCCGCTCGATATGGCTTAAGCCCACGCTCTTATGCGAAGTGCAGTTTGCATCGTGGACCACCGACGGCGCGCTTCGCGAGCCGGTGTTTCTGCGTTTGCGACCGGATCTGTCGTTATAAAACCCCTGAACGTGACGAAACGAGGTGCATCATGAGATCAATCTGGAAGGGCCACATCCGCTTTTCGTTGGTGACAATTCCAATTCGCATCTACAACGCCGTCGATACCGAGGAGACGATTCGCTTCCAGCAGCTGCACAAGGAAGACAACGGCGCGGTCGGGTATGAGAAGAAGTGCAAGAAATGCGGCAAGACCCTCACCGCGGACGAAATCGTCAAGGGCTACGAGTTTGAGCCCGAGCAATACGTCATCGTGTCGGCGGATGATTTCGCGAAGATCAAACTCCAGAGCACGAAGGTGATCGAAATCGAGGGATTTATCGATGCGTCCGAGGTTCATCCGACGCTGTACGAGGCCCCGTATCTGGCCGGGCCGGACGGCCCCGTCGCCGCCAAAACCTACCTGCTGTTGAGCGAAGCGTTGAAGGCGAGCGGCAAGGTTGGCGTGGGCAAAGTCGCGCTGCGCGACCGCGAGGAGACCGTCATGATCGCCGCGCAGGACGGCGGCATCATGCTCTACAAGCTTCGTCAGCCAAACGAAGTCAGGAAGATGGCCGACGTGCCGCAGGTCGAACGCAAGGAAGTCAACAAGGACGAACTCAAGCTCTCGATCAGCCTCGTGGAATCGATGGCGTCCACGCTCGACGAAATCGATCTCACCGACCGCTACCGCGAGGCATTGCGCGAGATGATCGAGGCGAAGATCGCCGGCCGCGAAGTCGTCGTCGCTCCCGAAGTGGAAAAGCCCGTCGTCGACATCATGACGGCGCTCAAGCAGAGCATCGAGCAGACAAAGGCGAAAAAGAAGCCGATGGAGCGCGCGAAGGGCGAAAAGAAGCCGGCTGCCGCGGCGGCGCCGGTCGCCGAAGTTGAGACGAAGCCCGAGGCCAAGCCGGCCCGACAGAAGAAGTCGAAGGCCGCCTGACGCCAGCGACGCCGCGCGGCCCCGCGGCGCGCATCAACCTGGTCCCAAAATCCGGACTCGCGGAACCGCGGCCGGGTTGTAGGTTCGAACCCACTCGATGGGAGAAATCCTGAAATTTCCCGGGGAAGCGACGCGGCTGGGCTACAGCCGCGTTCGTCGACGCGCCCGCCGGCCGGACGATCCCAATCAACTCGATCTGTTCCTGGCGGCACCGGTTCGAATGTCGAGCCAGGTGCCCGCGTTGAGTCCGTTCGAGCAGGCGTTGATCAGCGACGAGCGTGGGGACACGCAGGCGGCCGAGCTGTATGCGAAGGCAATCGAAGATCAGGACTGCGTGGCGGACGCCTTCTGCAACCTCGGCATCATCGAGTCCAAAAAGGGTAACACCGCGAAGGCGTTCGATTGCTTCACGACTTCGCTGCGACATGACCCGCGCCATTCCGAGGCGCACTACAACCTCGCGAACCTCTACTTCGAGGTGAACGATTTCCGGCTCGCGCAGATTCACTACGAGATGGCTGCCGAGGTGGATCCGACGTTCGCGAACGTGTACTTCAACCTCGCACTCGTGCAGTCGATCAACAACGAGCTCGGGGCTGCGGTCACGACCCTGACCCGTTACCAGCAACTCGTACGCCCGGACGAGGCGCGCAACGCCGATGACCTGCTGCGCAACCTGCGGCAGTCACTCGCGGCCAAGACGGATTCGGGAATTGGATCATAATCGCAGGCTGGCGCCCCCGTCGATCAGCCGCTCAACGGGCCAGCCTCAAAGAGGGCTCCATCAATCTCGCCAGAAGCGCCCACGCGAATCCGACAAACAGCCCCGCGAGCATAAGTGTCACCTGCAGGCGAAAGAACGGCACCGAATCCGCGTACGGCGGCGAGGGAGCCTGGATGAGACTGATGTTTGAAACCTGCGGAACCTGACCACGAAACGCTTGGACGTGCAGTTTCAGGTACTGATCAATCAACTCGCGCAACACCCGCTGGAGGAGCGCCGAATCCGGGTGCCGGAATGAAAGCCGAATCACACTGCTTCCTCCCGCAATCGAGACGCTCAGGCCGTTACGGATGACTGCCGTGGCGCGACTGAGATCATCATCGTCGCCTGCCCTCGCGAGGATCTTTTCGGGTCCCAATACCTCCACCACATGACGTGAGAGATCGAGACTGCTTAAAATCTCCACTTCCCGCTGCATGGCTTCCTCTCGAATAGCACCGTAAAGGACGAGGCCCGACCCTGGGCTGACCGGCGTCGTCGGCCCCTCCGCGAGGACATGGCGAATGAGCAGCTTTGCCTCCGACTCATAAGAGCCCGGTCGAATGATCTGAAATACGACTCCCGCGCCCAAACCAAGCGCGGCGCAAATCATGATCTTCCACTTATGGCAGCGCAATGCGGCCCCGATTCCCACCCGATCGATGAGATCGAATTCGTACCTTAACTCGCTTGGCCTGCCGAGACGACGTAATGCCGTCAGAAAAGCCTCCGGTGCGCTCACGCCCGACTGCATCTGCCGCTCAATATCCTCACGGACGTGCTCCTCCAGTTCGATCAAAACTTCGGACGCAAGACCAGCCGCCGCGAGTTCCTGGCGCCAGCTGCGGATTTCCTCCTCGAGATCAAACCTGGGGTGCGATGTCATAACTGGTGAGGACGCGGTGCACCGTCATCCATTCCTCGCGCTGCGCTGCGAGTGCTTTCCTCCCGTCGCTCCGGATGGAATAATATTTTCGAGCCCGGCCGTTCTCAATCTCGACCCATCGTGACCCGATCCATCCCTTCGCTTCCAAGCGATGCAGGACCGGATACAGCATGCCGTCCGTCCACTGGATCTCGTCGCGCGACCTGACCTTGATGTCCCGGATGATCGCGTACCCATAGCTTTCCGATTCGGACAGCAATGACAGAATCAGAGGCTCGGCCGATGCCGCGACAAGTTCCTTCCTCATGCCTCGAGGTCATACATAGCACAGCTATGTAGTCAACCTTTAAGGCGCCGATATTCCCCGATCGGGATATTGCCTGCACTCACGACGGCAGCGTTTTTTCGATTCGCCGGTCGGGGATCAGCCACATCGCGGCCACGAAGGCGTAAACTCCCGCGCCCAGCCATGGGTGCAGTGACGCCGTCACGATCCCGACTCCGTAGATCACGATGGAAATGATGCCCTTGATGTCGGAGCCGATCGCCCGCGCCAGGGCCGACTGTTTGCCGTGATGTGTGATCAACGCGCGAACGAGAATCAGGTAGGCTGTCGCCGCCATGATGAGGACGCCGCCGTAGACCATCACCGGCGTACGTTCGAAATGGTTCTCCCCCATCCAGCCCGTCACGAAAGGCAGCAGCGAAAGCCAGAAGAGAAGATGGAGGTTGGCCCACAGAACCGCACCGCTCACATCTTTCACGAGTTGGAACAGGTGATGGTGATTGTTCCAATAGATGCCCACGTAAATGAAACTGAGAACGTAGCACAGGAACACGGGCAAAACCGCGTGCAGCGACTCGAACGTCGTGCCGTGCGGCACCTTCATTTCCAGCACCATGATCGTGATCACGATGGCGAGCACTCCATCACTGAACGCTTCGAGCCGGCTTTTGTGCATGTGAGTGGAGTGGATAACTCCACCCACCGTGAAAAGTCGAGCGGCCGACGCGACTACGGCAGGTTCAACGCCGCGAGCCGCACGCTGCAGCCGGCCTCGGTCGAGAAGATCGCGCCGCCATTCAGCTCGAGCTTCGGCACCGTGCCGCCAAACGCGGCATTCGGAGAAGAAAACTCCAGCGCATTCGTGCCACTGCCCTCGACGTATTCCGCCGCCTCGCCGCCGGGAAACACGAGTCGCGGCTTTCCGCGCACCGTCACGACTTCACTGAAGGTCAGGATCAATTTGTCGGGCTGCGCGTGGTGACGCAGCAGGATGACGCGGGGCGCGTCCGTGCGTTCGGGATCCCAGCTGTTCGCGAAAGTCCAAGCCGCAGTGATCTGATCCGCGCGCGGTGAGCCTGGCGCGTCGTTGATGTTATCACGATGCCACGCATAGTCGCCGCCATCGCGATGGCTGTTGAAGAAGTACGCGCGCTCGCCGTAGACGTTTGTGCGATCGTAGTCGGCATTGCGTTTCTTATCGGCCTCGGTCGGCGTGACGCCGTCGAGCGGATAAATGACCCGATAAGGAGCCTTGTCCCGCATCGCTTTCGAAAAGGTGCAATCGATCAGATAGAAGTGCGCGTCGTGGTGCCGGCGCGCGAGATACCAGTCCGGCGGTCCATCGAACGTGCAGTGGCGGAGCACGAACTTTTTATCCGGGATGTTCGAGCCATCGTGCCAGATCGAGGCCGTCGCTCTCGGATTCACCTCGGTGATCGTCGAGTCGCGCATGAAACACCAGCCGCGCGGGCAGATGAAGTCCACGGATCCACACACGTTGAGGCGCGCGTGATAGTAGCGTCCGCCTTCGCGCCATACCGTCGCGGTGCCGTCCGGCATCGTCGAATCGATCGCCGCCTGGTTCTCCGCCCGGCCGCGCCAGAGGGAAAGCGTGTCGTTGCCCTGGCTGAGCACGTCCGAGTCGAGTAAAACCGTGCGGTCCGCCAGGCCGTAGATCGCGAACGCGTGGATGCCCAGCTGGCCGTGCGTGTTCTTCACGGTGAAGTTCTCCAGCACGAAGTCGTGCGCCGTCGCGCTGAGATTCAGCACGGCCTGGCCGCGGCCGGGGGTGCGATCGGTGTTCGCCCGCGAGAACTCGAGCCGCGTGCCCGAGCGACTCTCGCCCCGCAGCGTGATGCAAGCGGCGTCGACGCGCACCTGCTCCGGATACACGCCGTCCTTCACGAAGATGATCTTCCGCTCGCGATTCGCGGACGGAACCGACTGCACGGCGTCGTGGATCGATTTGAAATCACCACTGCCGTCCGCCGCGACGACAATGTCCGGTTTCACCGGCAGCGGTGCGACTGCGGCCGCCCCGACGGCGGCGACGGCCAAACAAAGACTCAGAAGCCAGGAGACTCGGACGAGGCGCATGGGGGTAAGAAGAACACGTGTTCCCGCGCCAGACGCGGCAAGCTCGATTTCGATGCGGTCCCTCACCTCACTCTTCATATGCGTGCGGGAAGTTCGCGTGGAGATCCGCGCGATCCTGCTGTGAGGGCATGTCGTACGATCCGGGCTTTTGCGCCTCGCCCAGGACGGTGAAGCGGCGTCCCCCCTCGTCCGATCACGTCGTGCATAGGCCGCGACACGGCTCATCGCCTAAATTGCAATGCAGGCCGTCGGAGAGTTTGTCACTCGCGCGGCTTCTGTCCGCCGCGGGTGAAAGCACCGGACCTTTTTTTGCCGTCGTAATCAGATACGCCAGTCGTGCGGACAAACGGCTCCAGGCCAGACCGCCCGGAGTGTCACCTGAAGTGCTCGAAACCGGCACTCACCTCGGCGGTCTTTGCCCGCCGCTGCCCCTTCGGCGTCCCATGAACGGGATCGAATTTCCAGCGCACCTGACGCGCGTGTTGCAACCAGCGAAGTCGAAGCACTGGCGGTTGGCGGTTGGCCGATCACCCCACTCGTTACCTGCCCCATGAAAATCAAAGACTCCTTATGCACGTCCGCCGCCGCCGCGCGTTTTAGCCGTCTCTTTCCGCGTCATTTTTCTACTGGTGACATCGCCGCGCTCGGCGTCCCGATGGTGTGCAAGGATTCCGCGGGAAATGGGATTCCGGGCGCATCGCGGTGGATCTCCGCCGTGGGCATGGAGCCGTTCCTGATGGCGGGAATTCTCTTCTGCTCTTCGTCATCGGGCTGAGCGGCCACGGCGGCGTTTGCCGGCCGCGCATCTGCACGGCGAACCAAATTCGGGCGAACTCATTTGCTCCTCCGGCGTTTCCGACGGCCCGACATGCCGTGAACGATATCAGCAAAATTTTCCCCGACCGGGAAATCCCCTTCGAGTAACGCTGCTGTCCGATCGCTCCGCTGCACGGTCGCCTGCGAAGGTCACGCACGGTTTTGCGCGCAACGTGGTTCCGCTTCGCACGTGGCCGCGGTCAAGCCGCACAACGTTCCGCGATCAAATCCGTCAATCCCGCTCACAGGCGCGCAGATCGGCCCGCGACCTCTTTCTCTTTATCATGCTCAAACCCCTGTTCGTTCTCCTCGCAACCCTCACTCTCCCTCTCACGCTGGCAGCGCAAACGGAACCCAAGGCCGTCATCGCGGGGCTCGCCAAAACGCCGCGCGCCCACCCTTACCTGCTGTTTTCCGCCGACGAAAAACCGGCGGTCCTCGCACGAATCAAGGCCGACCGACGTTCCGCGGAAGTCTTCGAGAAATTCCTGCTCGAGGGCCGGCGCCTGCTCAATGCCACGGTCGAAAAGGAAGGTCCGCCGCGCGTGATCCACACGCGGTACGTGGGCAGCGATGACTACCGCCGCTTCGTTACCGAACACCTCGATGCTGCGTTCACCCTCGCGTTTCTCTACCAGATGACGGGCGACGAGCGCTACGTCGGCAAAGCTTTCGAGCACGCCAACATCGTCTGCGCCCAGGAATCATGGGTCCAGAGCCCGCACACCTTCGACGTCATCTACTCACGCGTGTGGCCCTTCGGCGCCAAGGACGATGAAGTCGTCTTCACCTACGACATCACCGCGAGCGCCACCAGCCAGCGGATGGCGTACATCTATGACTGGCTGTACTCCGGCCTCGCGAAGCCACAGCGCGATCGCCTGCGCGGCGCACTATTGGAAAAGGCCATCACCCGCGTCCGCGGCAGCTACGAGTACTTCTGGTGGGCCACGGCCTACAAATGCAATTGGTCGGGCATCTGCCATACCGGGCTCGGGCTCGCCGCGCTCGCCTTGCTCAACGAGGATCCCCAACTCACCGACGTCATCGGGCGCTCCTACGAAGGCATCTCCGCAATGCTCGACCACATCGGAGAGGACGGCGGCTGGCAGGAAGGGCGCGGGTACTGGGCGTACGGCCTTGGCGAAAGCGTGCGCTTCATTGAAGCGCTGAAGCGCGTGACAGGCGACAAGGTAAACCTCTTCCGGCATCGCGCGATCTCGCCGCATCCCGTCGACTTCGGGTTGTTCGGACTCACCGGCGGGTTCGGCGACGGCTCCGGCGCGCCGGTTGGCGAATCGTTCGTCATGAACAAGCTGGTGCAGGAGACCCGTGATCCGCGCGCCGCGTGGTACGTGAAAAACTTCGTTCGCTCGCGCGAGGAAATCCTGGATCTCATCTGGCCGGCTACCACGGTGGCGCCGGAAAAACCGGACGAAAGCTCACGCCTGTTCAAGAGCATCGACTGGGCGGTCCTGCGGAAGGACTTCACGCCCGACAGCGTCACGATCGCAACCAAGGCCGGACTCAACGACGACCCGCACCACGGTCATCTTGACTGCGGCACCTTCAACCTGACCTGGCAGAACCTGACGTTCATCGGGGAAGTGCCGCGCACGCCGTACGACGAGAAATATTTCGGTGCGATGCGCTGGGAGTATCTCGAGGCCCGGACAGCTGGCCACAATTGCATCATGGTGAACGGCGAGGAACAGGTCGTCGCGAAGCTGAAGGACCAGCCCTGGCGCGAAGACGTTGGCGGCCACATCACCTTCTACACGTCAGAGCCGGCGTGGGCCGCGGTCGCGATGGATCCCACCCGAGCGTATCCCGGCAAGGAACTGAAAGGCTGGAACCGTTCCATCGTCCTGGACAAGGAACACAACGTCGTGATCGTGCTGGACAAAGTCCGCTGCGCGCCTGGCTCCGAGATCGACGTGCGTTTTCACCCTGGCGTTGAATTCGAATTGGAAAAGGACCACGTGCTGCTGCGCGCTGCGGCGAACGCGGCGCCGAACGAAACGGCCCGAGCCCGCCAGAATCCGAGCGCCGCCAATCGCGAGCGCATCGCGCCGCGCGCTGCATCGGTGCAGCTCGAATCCGGCGGCGCAGCGGGACGATCCCGACGCTCCGATCTCGAAATGACCCCGCTGTTCAACGGCAGCTTCACGCTCGTGCAAGGGCGGCAGCCGGATCTGCCGATCACGCAGGACGTGCAACTTACCTGGGCGCCCTACTTCAGCACCCTTATTAAGGCGCCGTCTGAAGAAACCGTTGTCGCCACGGTTTTCTCTCCCGCTGATTTAAGGGCCAAAGACGGCGGCGCGAAGTTCACCCTCACCACAGAGGGCGGAGCGTCGGTCGTGACCTGCACGTTCGGCGATCGTGCGACGAAATATTCCTTTGGCAGCAACAAGGTGACTCGCGTCTCACCGTGATCGGCGGCTGCGGGGCGCGTGTCACTGCGAGTTGGTAGGAGCTCACTCGCGCGAGTCGTGAAACCGGCCTAAACGCCGGCAAGTTTGCGACTCGTCCTCAGCGATCCTCACCCTCAACCGGATCCTTCACCGCAGTTCCAATCACACCTTCTCCCAGGCTCGTTCGCTGACCGGATCGCGGCCTTCGTCATATTCGATGTGATCGATGATCGTTTCGATCGTCTTGCCCGTGAGTCCGCTGTCGAGGATGCGCTGGGGCAGGACGTGTGACCTTTCATCACGCCATCCCAGCTTCACGATGAAGCGATTCCAGATATGGCATTCTTCGTCACCGCGGGCGGCGCCGCGCGCGTGCACCCAGGCGAGGATCTCGTTGTCATCGCCGCCCTGAAGTGTCCGCGCCTTGATATCGGCGTAGCTCACACCGAGGAAGCGGCAACAGCGGCTGTCGAGCACGTAGAGCTGAGTGTCGCCGAGATTGCCGACGTACTCGGCGGGCAACTTCCCCGTGGCGTGGAGGCGGATCTTGTCGAGCATCCGACCGAAATAAACCAACCGGCCAACCTTGGCGTAACAACTCCGAAGTCCGGGAACGTGCGGCATCAGTCCACCGTCACGGAAGGGCTCGCGATGGCAACGTCGTCGCCAGCCCGGAAGGCCGTGCGCGGGGGGTGTTCGATCAAGAATGTGGTGTCCTGTATCGTACCCGAAGGCCGCCGCGTCATGCCGCTCGCATGCAAACGTTCGTGCTCGCAGCGCAGAAGCTCGCCTCGGGCTGGACCAAAGGATCGCGTTTCAAACTGCATCCATGACGTCGCGCTCCCGAAACACCGCGGACACCCCTCAGGCACAAAACGTCGGCTATCGACGCCTGATCGTCGCGCGGGGCCGCTCGGCTTGCAGCTGCAGCAAGCCATGCGCCTCCGCGCCACGCGGGAAAGGATGCTTCATCACCAGCGTCGTCATCACGTCGCCCTCTTCATACCGGCCCTGCACCAGCTGATCGCTCACGATTGCCTCCTGTCCCGCCCACTCCACAACATAAGCGCGGAAGAGACAGCCTTCGTCCTCAGTCGAATAGACTTTCAGGACTTTCAGGTTCGCCACCTGCCATGGCCGGGAATTGGGAACGCTGCCCGGATCCCCGGATGCCGTTTCCAGCGCGCTCGTATTTCTCCGCCCCTTCGGCGCCATGACTGAGAAACTCAGCAGCCCGTACTTCTCCCGGCCCTGAGGATAGGGCAGACGGTTCACCAGGACGGTGATCGTGTCGTCCGTGTGAGCATTCGTCAGCGCGAGATGATCCAACGCCACCACTTCGCTGCCCTTCCATTCGATCACATAGGCGCGCAAGATGTGAATGCCATCCTTCACCACATAGGTTTTCAGCACCTTGAACTCGAGTCGATCGGCGGTTCCTCCCGCCGCGGTCGCTTGAGGCTCCGCGCGCGCGAACAACACCGTTAGCGCGAACAGGATCATTGCCCCCAGCCGACGAAACAAATCGTTCCTCATTTTGCTATTCGTGCTCACGACGTGAAGCTGGGGCGGGATCAGCCGCACGCTAAGGACGCTCCGTCGCATGAAGCAAGTTGGCCCTGGCGCACAATAAACCCACACACGTGCCCGCCACTCGAGCTCACACGTTGAGCGGGAAAGGATCCGGCCGCACATGCGCACTCAAGCCCGGTCGCAACCACGCGGACAGCGTCCTGACCAGCAACGGATCGCCGCTCACGTGCAGACGACCTTCCTTTCTTGCGACCCGGATCGACGTGTCGCCCGCCCAGATCTCCGTCATCGTGCGAACGTCCGAACGGATGACGACATCGACCGGCTTTCCAGGATCGTCGACGCACAGTTCGCGTTCCGCATTTTTCCTCGAGGACCACCCACCAGCGTCCGAACCGCCCCGCGTCGGTGAACACGAACTGCACCACGGTCCGACCGCCCGGTAACTGCGTCTGATCGATGCGGCGGCTGTATTCCTGCATGAGCAATTCGACGTCGAGCTCCTCGTCGCTCATCCGGCCGCGCGCCCACTTCATGCCCCAGTCCGCGAGTCCGAGCACAACGGACTGAAGTTCCCGGCCTGCCGCGCTGAGGTGGTACTCGGCTCTGCGTTGCTGCGGGATCGCTTTCCGGACGACGAGCCCGCAGTCCTGGAGCTGGCCAAGCCGTTTCGTCAGGAGCGTCGGGGAAAGTTGCGCCAGCCCGCGCTGCAGATCAGTGAAGCGCCGCGTGCCCACGAGCAGCTCGCGGATGATGAGGATCGTCCAGCGCTCACCGAGAATTTCGGCGGCCTTGGCGACCGGACAGAACTGACCATAGCGAATGCTCATGGGACGTCGTGGAACACTACAGATAAAGTAGCGGAATCCTACACTCTGTGGCGTGGAGAGCAAAACGCGAAATCGCTATCGTGAACGCCTCGTCGGGTCTCATTCCGACACTCAACCACATAAAACAGAAAACTAAAATGCCACTCGTAAACGTACACGTCATCGAAAACGTCTTCACGCCCGCCCAGAAGAAGGAGATCATCACCAAGCTCACCGACGCGATGGTTGCCATCGAAGGCGAAGCCTTCCGCTCGGTAACCTGGGTGAAAATCGAGGAAGTGAAGGAAGGCGACTGGGGCATCGGCGGCCGGCCGCTGCATCTGGCCGACGTCCAGCGCATGAAACAAAAAGCCGGCAGCTGAGCCACTGCCCCCACCCCCGGATCGTCGGGGGTGGCCGGGCACCCGGCGCGAGAACGCCGCTCGGTCGCCGCGTCCGTGCGCTTCAACCAACAGACTCCGCCCCCCGGAGCGTTCCCGCGCGTACTCCGCGACTCCAGATCTTCGCTCGAAATCCTAACTCACGGCACGCCGAGACGCCATCTCTCGAGAGGAAGACGAAACCGTCAGTCAGATCAGCCGGGGCGAAGGCGCGCCATCGCGCCGCGCGGGTTGTGATCGCGATGCTACAGCGCCCGTCTCGAGTTTAAGAGCGCAGCGATCGAATGACTCGGCAGGGGTTTCCCGCCGCAAACGAGTCAGCTGGCACATCCCGCGTCACCACGCTGCCCGCGCCAATAATCGTGCGGTCGCCCACCATCACGCCAGGGCAGATGATCGCTCCGCCTCCGACCCACACGTCGGCCCCGATGGTGACGGGCTTCGCAAATTCCAAGCCCCGCCGGCGCTCGGCGGCGTCGAGCGGATGCATCGGAGTATATATCTGCACCGCCGGTCCGAACATCGTATGATCGCCGATCCGCACGGGCATCACGTCGAGCACGACACAGTTGAAGTTGAAAAACACCTTGCGACCGAGCGCGATGTTGCGGCCGTAATCGCAGTGAAACGGCGGCTCGATCCACGCATCGGTGGCCATCCCGAGCAGCTCCTCAACAATTCGCGCGCGCCCCTCGGCATCCCCTGCCGGACAATCGCCAAGCAGGCGACAGCGTTCACGCGTTTCCATTCTTTCCCGCGTCAGCGTGGGATCGAGCGGGTCGTACAACTCACCCCCGAGCATTTTTTCCTTCTCCGTCATCGCTCGTCAGACACGAGGCACGCCGTTCCGTTCAACCGCGTGATGTTCGCGGCACAGCTCTCTGCGCCGAATCGGATCAACGCGACCGGCCGCCTTCGCTGCGGCTGGCGCGAGGAGAGTCCTGGTGGTGCGATCGGACGAATCCTCCGCGCGATCACTGCGCGGCTCTGCACTTCCGCGGGGTCAGCCGACACTGTCGCCGGCAGTCTATCTCGACGGCTTCAGCAACGTCGTTACCCGCACCCGACCCGCCCCTAGCCGTCACCGCGCGGCAGTTGAATCATCGACGATTTCGCCGATGAGATTCTGGCCCACGATTCGCGTCGCGCCGTCCTGAAGCTTCAGGCGGATCGGCGGACGGCCGCTCGCCTCGGCGAGTGCACGGGCCAGCGCCTCCGAGTGGGTCGTGATCCAGATCTGGCTATGCTCGGTGGCTGCCGTGAACAACGTCGCCAGTGGCACGAGCAGATCGGGATGCAGGCTGGACTCGGGCTCATTGAAGGCGAGCAACGGCGCGGGCCGCGGGCTCAACAGTGCTGCGATCAAGGCAAGGTAACGCACGGTGCCATCGGAGAGCTCACGGATGCTCAATGATCTTAGTAGACCCCGCGAATGCAGGCGGACGTCGAGCCAGCCGTTGCCTTCCACGTCGATTACTTCGAGGCGCGCGCCCGGTTGCATCCGATCGATCGCGCCGTCCAAAACGTCACCATCGCCGATCTCGCGGATCGTCTGCAGCGCCGCCGCCAGATCGCTGGCGTCACTCGCCAAACTCGGCATAAACGTGCTCGGACGCGGCTGCCGGAGGGGCGATTCCGGGTCGACGCGAAAGTGATGGTAGAAGCGCCACCGCAGGAAATGCCCGCGCACGATTTCCACATCCGGAAAGCGGCGCGCGTCGTGGATCTGTGCGAGTGCCGTCTCCGTCGGCTCCATGTCGCCCGCATAATCCTGGCGCTGGCCGTCTGCGGTCCGGAGCGACGCCGAAGCGTGATCGCGTTCGAGAAACAACATGCTCGGGCGGGACGCCCGCCCCATCCACGCGCGCTCGGTCTTCACCTGCGGATCGCGTTTGAAGAGTGTTTCGCGAGGCGTCGGCAGCCCGCATTCCAACATGTAGCCAAACGACTCCGTCTGCACCGCCAGCGAAAACTGCACGCGTGGCGGCTGCCGGCTCAACCGCCGACGCTGGCCAGACCACAGCACCGACGGCATGCCACCTTCCTCGATGATCGCGCGCGCCAGTTCTCCCCGCGCCGCCCGGGCGAGCAGTTGCAACGAGCGGTACAGATTGGATTTTCCCGTGCCGTTCGCGCCGGTGACAACGGTGAGCGGCGAAAGCGGAAAGCGCACATCTTCCAGCGACCGATAGCCTCGGACCTGCAACGATTCGATCATGGCGCTGCGAATCGAAACGTGAACCCCGATCCGGAACCACGTTCCCGTGCGCACCCACAGATCGACGACGCGACGAACCCAGCGCCGGCGTCCGCCCGCGACATCAATCCTCGTCCTGCGTTTGTCGGTGATGCGCTCAAGGTGGCCGATTGCTTCGGAAATCCGGTGTTCAACTCATCAACTCTCAACCGTCGGAGTGCGGTCGAGCCCAATCGGTCACCGCCCGCGCTCGTTGCTTAGTTCGTGCATTTCGTGTCGTTCCCGGTTTTCTCGGAGCGCGAACTACCCCGCATGAAATCCCTCCTTCCGCCTCGAAACGCGTTCATCATTGGCTGTGCAACCGCGATTGCCTGCGGAGTTCCACGGGGCGCGGAAACGCCCGGCGTCTCGCCGTCCGCTGCTCCAACCACGACGGCGAAAGCTCCGCCGCGGCCGACCCCACCCACGCGCTCGCCCGACGCGCCCGGGGCCCCGAAGTTCACGCGGCTCGATGGCAAGGCCGGCGTGAACCCGCCGTTGGACGCGGTCGGCAATTTTGTGATCGGCCCGGACTACATTCCGGCGCCCGAATTGAAAGTCGTGGCCGGCGTGCCGCAGGGCAAGGTGCAGCAGTTCACGATGAGTTCGAAGGACAGCAAATTCTACAATCCGGGGATTGCGCGGGATGTTTTCGGCACCGTCGATCCGAAGAACCCCAAGACCCTGATCGTCGAAACGCATCCAATCGACTACCAGCGCACGATCACAGTCTATATCCCGGCGCAAAATGTACCGGGCACACCGGCGCCTTTCATCGTCACGCACGACGGGCCGCAGATGGGCCGGCCCGATGTGAATCTCCCGCACGTGCTCGACAATCTCATCGCGCAAAAACGCGTGCCCGTGCAGATCGCGATCATGATTGCCCACGGCGGCGGCGACGCGCAGGGCAGCGAGCGGGGTCGCGAGTACGACACGATGTCCGGCCTGTTCGCGGAGTTCATCGAGGCCGAGGTGCTTCCCGCAGTCGAAAACAATTACCACGTGACGCTCACCAAAGATCCCGAGGCCCGTGCCGCGATGGGCAACAGCTCCGGCGGAGCCGCCGCCCTCATCATGGCGTGGTATCATCCCGAGCTGTACCGTCGCGTCATCACCACGTCCGGCACGTTCGTGAATCAGCAATGGCCCTTCAATCCGGAGACCTCGGGCGGCGCGTGGGACTTCCACGCGAGACTGATCCCGCAGAGTCCGCCGAAGCCGATCCGGCTGTGGATGGGCGTGGGCGATCGCGATAACTACAATCCCAACGTAATGCGCGACGACATGCACGACTGGGTGGAAGCCAACCATCGGATGGCGACCGTGCTCGCGGCCAAAGGTTATCGCTACCAGTATGTCTTTGCCCTCAATGCCGGCCACGGCATGGGCGGAGCTCGGCAGCAAACCCTCGCGCATGCACTCGAGTGGGTCTGGAAAGACTACCCGGTGAAATAACACCAGCCGCCTCGGTGCGTGCCGGCGGCCTCAACGCGCCGAGACCTCGCTGCGGTTATCACGAGGCTCACTCAGGTGGACCGCGCGGCTCCAGACGGTGCTGCCCTGCGCCGCATTCCCGGAGCTTCAGTCCACAAACCGCCCCATGGCGGCAAATCTCCGCGCGGATAAGGTAGCCGCAACGGTGAGTCTTCGGTTCCGAACGACTTCCCGGTCTCGTGATGAACCAACAGCTTCCTCTCAGCGATGCCGTCGTTGTACCAGAACGTGGCACTTGGAAGCATAGTCGGGAGGTCGTCGCGGACGTTGCGTGCGAACGCATCAAGATCGTCAACGTCGTGTTCGTCGGGCTGCCCAGGGCGCACGACTGGGTGCTGATCGACGCCGGTGTGGGCGATGCCGCCGACTCGATCAAACGCGCAGCCGGCGAACGCTTCGGCGACGGTTCGCGCCCCGCCGCAATCGTCCTCACCCATGCGCATTTCGACCATGTCGGCGCCCTCGCTACGCTCGCGAATGAATGGGATGTGCCGGTCTATGCTCATCCCGCCGAACAGCCCTTCCTCGATGGCAGCCAGTGCTATCCGCCACCCAATCCCTCGGCGGGCGGTGGCCTGATGAGCCGGCTCTCACCGCTCTTTCCCCGGTCTCCGATCGATATCCGCGGGCGACTGCGATTGCTGCCGGACGCCGGCGTCGTACCACCGCTGCCTGGCTGGCAGTATATCCACACGCCAGGCCACGCGCCCGGCCATGTTTCCTTTTGGCGCGAGGCGGATCGCACGTTGATCGCCGGCGATGCCTTCGTCACCACCCGCCAGGAGTCGGTTTACGCGGCGCTGACACAAGAGCCGGAGATGCACGGACCGCCACGGTATTTCACGCCTGACTGGGACACCGCGCGCGCATCCGTGCGTCGTCTTGCCGCGCTCGATCCTGAAACGGTTGTGACCGGGCACGGCCTACCTCTCCACGGGCCGGAAATGCGCGCCGCACTTCACACACTGGCCGACGACTTCGATCGCATCGCGCGTCCCGAGTGAGACGACTCGGTTGAGGCGGACAACTTGGCGGTGACGGGCCGCGCAAGATACGCGGGCAGCCGGGGCTTTACGCGGGCTTAACAATAAAGTCCGCGCCGCAAGCCGAACCCTAACAATCGCGCCGTCATTCTCCTCAGTTCAGCGCCAGATCCGTGAAGTTCAGCTTCCTCGCCCGGAAGCGGCGGCCATGGCGGTGAACGCTTCAAATGACCATCCGCCGCAGCCTCCTCCTGACCGCACTCGTCGTCAGTTCCATCGCCGTCGCTCACGCCGAACCGGCTCTCTCCAAACCAGCGTTTTCCCGCACCGTGAGCCCGTTGTTCGCCGCGCTCGATTCCGATCACGATGGTGTTTTGTCAGCGCGCGAGATCGTCGCGGCACCCATGACCTTGGCGACCCTGGACCTGAATCGCGACGGCGTCATTTCATCTGACGAGTGGCAGGCTACGACCACGGATTCGCGTATCGCGCGAGGCACGCGCACGGGAGTTTCGTTCAACCTCCTCGTTGCGCTCGATGCCAACCAGGACGGAAAGATCCAGGCGATGGAAGTCGCCAACGCCGTCGCGAGCCTGAAGCAGCTTGACCTCAATGCCGACGGCGCGCTGACACGGGATGAGCTGCGACCCGTGATGGTCGCGCGCAACTAGTCGCGACGCGATCGCGAACGAGGGAACACCTCTTCCGCGCGTGGCCGTTTGCCGGCGAGGCGCGCAACCGGTCCTCTGAGGTTCGACCCAACCCTATCGCGACCTCTCGGCCGACGCCTCTGAGTGGTCGGGTCGCGGTCGACCTAACTTAATCTCGATTCGTCTAGGTGCCGTGGACGACCGCTCGAGCATCAGGCGGCGCGCAACGCACCCTGATCTTCAGCGCGATTTCTCGCACTGGCGCTCTGGTCCGCGGTAAACACGGGTGGCGCCTTGGGAAACGAGACAAAACCTCGCGCCCCTTGCCGCCTGAGTTCCTTCGGCAACGCGTTGAAGGACTCGTGGAAAAAAGAAATCTGGTGGCCGGTGGCGTCCAGTCGCGCGACGGCTTTGTCGGCGTCGACGGCCACAATTTCAGCAGGATAATACAACGTCATCGCGATACAGACACGCACCCCGGGTTTTAGCGCCCGATTTTTTTTGCTCTGCTCTAAATTGCAAAAGTGACGGCGGGCCAGCACCCCGGCCCGCCGCCAAACTTCCAGGGCGATCCGCCGTTCGGGATTGGCGGATCGCCCGAATTATCATTCGCCCTTCGTGACCTTGGTAATCGACGCGGGCAGCAGCCCGTGGGCGTGGGCGTGAGTCTCGCGCACGGCCTCGGCGCTGGGCGCCTCGGACAGGCACAGCACCTTGCCGTTCACTTCGTCGACCCAGTAGTTGAGGAAACGCACGCCATACTGCGACTGCACGGCGAGATCCTTCTGGTGCGCGGCTGCAACCGCGGCTGCCGTGACGTTGCCGGCGCCCATTTCGTGCAGATCGAGGAACAGCGCGTTGCCGCCGGAAGCCTTGGCCGCTTCGCCGCTCGAAACCGGGAGGATCCGGGCCGGCATGAGTCCGTGCGCTTCCTTGTGCGTGGCGACAATGCTCGGCGCGTCCTTGGCCTCGGAGAGGCAATAGACCGCGCCGTGTTCTTCATCGACCCAGTACTCGATGAAGCGCACGTCGTGCTTCTGTTGCACGGCGAGATCTTTTTTGTGGGCGTCTGCCACCGCCTGGGCGGTGACTTTGCCTGGGCCCATTTCATGCACGTCGATGAAATAGGATTTGGTGGCGGGTTGTCCGGTTCCGGCGCAGCCGGCGGCGAACAACGCGAGCGTGCTCAGCGTGGCGATAACGATCGTTTTTTTCATGGGAGAAATGCTTGAGGGAAGGGATTGCCGCGACGAAAGCGGGCTCAGGCGTGGCGCGAACTTTCGGTTTCCGATCGGCCGAGGTTCGGCACAAGCATCGGCGTCTTGCGCCGGTACTCGATGTAGTCGTCACCGTGCGCCGCCACGAGGTCACGCTCCTCGAGCTGGATGGCGATCAGGATGTACGCCGTGGTGAGGACCGCGAAGACGAGATGCGCGAGCGTCATCTGCGGCGTGCACCAGAACGAGAACAGCCAGCCGACATAAAGGGGGTGACGCACCATCTTGTATGGTCCCGGCGTCACGAACTTCAGCGGCGTGGCCTGCTGGCGACGGAAGAATTTCCAGACCTGCCGCAATCCGAACAGATCGAAATGATTGATCAGGAATGTCGTGACCAGCACGGTGAGCCAGCCGAACGCGAAGCCCAACTGCAGCAGGCCGCGGCCAACCGGATGCTGCACGTTCCAAATTTGGCCGCCCATGGGCGCCCAGAACCGGAAGACGAGAATGAGCGCGAGCGACGACATGAGGACATACGTGCTGCGCTCGGCCGCTTCCGGAATGAAGCGCGTGAGCAGGCGCTTGAAGGCCGGACGGGCCATCACGCTGTGCTGCACCGCAAACACTCCGAGTAGTGCCGCGTCGATGAGCAGGGCGAGCCCGATGCCGAGCTCGGGCGTGGAGTCGATCGACCGGGGGACGACAAACCCGCCGACAAACCCGACCGCATAGAGAAAGGTCGCAAAGAAGACCGCGTACGAGACCACACCGTAAGTGAGAACGGTGAGCCGCTGAATGAGTGATGGATGGGAGGACATGCTGCTGGAAACGATAAAACCGGCGCATTCGTGCCACCGCGACGCGTCCGCCTCCCCCTACTTTCAGCCCGGGCCGATCGGCCCACCCCGATACGACTGCTCTGACTCGCTGACCTCGCCCAAACGACACACGTTGGCGTGCGTGAATGATCTTCCCCTGATGCTTGAGACCGTTGAGCGGAGCGATCCGCAGAGCGCGCAAAAGCTGCTGCCGCTCGTATACGATGAGTTGCGACGCGTCGCCGCGCGCCGCATGGCCTCGCAGCCGGCCGGGCACACACTGCAGCCGACCGCGCTCGTGCACGAGGTGTTTCTGCGGCTCACCGGCAATGCGGCGAACACGTGGGCCGACCGGCGGCACTTCTTCGCCGCCGCGTCGGAGAGCATGCGGCACATCCTCGTGGATCGCGCCCGCCGCAAATCCGCGATCCGCCACGGCGGCGGCCAGGTCGCGCTCGAGCTGGAGGACGCGCTCTTTGCCGCGGACGCCGACGAGGAGCACGTCCTCGCGGTGAACGAAGCGCTCGCGCAACTGGAAGCGCACGATCCGACGGCGGCGCAGCTGGTGAAGTTGCGCTTCTTCGCCGGGTTCACGTTCGTGGAGGCCGCCGATCTCCTCGGCATTTCGGAACGGACCGCAAAGCGGATCTGGAGTTATGCCCGCGCGTGGCTGTTTGCCGAAATTCAGCAGATGGCCGGTGTCGCCAAATAACGTGCGCGGCGAGCAGGATATCTTTTGCGCCGCCCTCGAACGCACCTCGCAGACGAGCCGGGCGGCATTCCTGGCTCAGGCCTGTGCCGACGACTCCGTGTCGCGCCAGCGCATCGAGGAACTGCTCCGGGCCGCGGACGCCGCCGGCGAATTTCTCTCGGACACCGCCGCGCCGGTGCACGAAACCACCGGGTCGCAGATTGATCGTTACCGCCTCGGCGAACGGATTGGCGAAGGCGGGTTTGGCGTCGTCTACGCCGCGGAGCAGCAGCGCCCGGTCCGGCGCACCGTCGCGCTGAAGATCATCAAGCTTGGCATGGACACGCGCGCGGTCGTCGCGCGTTTCGAGGCGGAGCGACAGGCGCTCGCGCTGATGGAGCATCCGAACATCGCACGGGTGTTCGATGGCGGCGCGACCGCGACGGGCCGGCCGTACTTCGTGATGGAGCTGGTGCGCGGCGTGCCCATCACCACGTTCTGCAATGAACAACGGTTCCGGTTGAATGAGCGGCTCGAACTCTTCGTGCAGGTCTGTCGCGCGGTCCAGCACGCGCATCAGAAGGGCATCATTCACCGCGACCTGAAGCCCTCGAACATTCTCATCACGCGCGAGGATTCCCGCGCCATCGCCAAGGTCATCGATTTCGGCATCGCCAAGGCCACGCGCGAACCGCTCACCCCGGACGCCCAGGTCACGCAGCACCAGGTCTTCATGGGCACGCCGGCCTACATGAGCCCGGAGCAGGTCGGGCTCGGCCAGGGCGACGTGGATACGCGCAGCGACATCTACAGCCTTGGCGCGCTGCTCTACGAACTGATCACAGACTCGCCGGCGCTCGACGCGCCCACCCTGCTGGCCGGCGGCTATGCAGACGTCCAGCGAGCCGTGCAGCAAAGCGACCCGCGCCCGCCGTCGCACCGGATCGCCGCGCTTGACGCCGACGAGAAGGCGCGGGTGGCCGCGCATCGCCGCGCGCCACCTGGCCGACTCCATCTGGAGCTGCGGGGGGATCTCGACCGCATCGTGCTCAAAGCGCTCGAGAAGGATCGTTCGCGGCGGTATCAGACCACCGGCGACCTCGCCGAGGACATCCTGCGCCACCTGCGACACGAGCCGGTGCTCGCGCAGTTGCCCACGCTCCGCTATCGCGCGTCGAAGTTCGTCCGCCGCCACCGCCGCGGCGTCGTGGCGGGCGCGGTCGCGTTCAGCCTGACGACCGGCTTCGCGCTGTATCACACCCATCGTCTCGCCGCCGAACGCGATCGCGCGCAGCTGGAAGCGCACAAGGCCGTCAAGGTAAGCGAGCTCCTCACCGAGCTGCTGGTCGCCGGCGATCCCTACCGCTCTCCCTCGCCCCACGGCGTCCTCGAAGCAAGCGCCGCCAGTGTCCGGCAGGAATTCGCCCAACAGCCCGAGGTTCGCGCGGAGATCCTCAACGCTGTCGGGCGCGTGTATCTGCGGCGCGGCGACTACGCCAAGGCTGGGCCGGTGCTCGAGGAAGCGCTGGCCGCGGGTCGCGCGATTGGCCGGCCGGATACGCGGCTCGCGCAGGCGTTGTGCAACCTCGGTGTGATGCGGAAGGAGATTGGCGACGCGAAGGGAGCCGTCCCCCTGCTGGCGGAATCGCTGGTGCTGCGACGCCAGCTGCTCCAGAACAATCACAATGACGTCGCCGTTTCACTGGTTGAGCTGGGGCGCGCCCAGACTGCGCTGGAGCGATTCGATCTCGCGGAACCTTTGTTTCGGGAGGCGCTCACGATGCGCCGGCGTGTCCTGGGCGAGGAGCATCGCGAGGTCGCGGTAAGCCTCGGCGATCTCGCGCTGCTTCTCTGGCAGACCGGCGAACTCACGGAAGCGGAGGAGCTTTTCCGCCAGAGCCTGGCCATGCACCGTCGGACGCTGGGGCCGGATCATCCGAATGTCGCGGCATCTCTCGTCAACTTCGCCCAGCTGCGGATCGATCAGAACGAACTGGCTGACGCCGAGGCGCTGCTGCGCGCCGCTCTTCCCTCCGTTCAACGGACCTTCGGCGAAAAGCACTGGCGCGTCGCGCGCATCATGGGACATCTCGCCACAGTCTGGCGCAGGCAGGGCCGGCTCGACGAGGCCGCCACAACGCTCGACAGCGCGCTCGCAATGGCCAAAGCCGCGCTTGGCGCGGAGCGCCCGCTCATCGCCGCCCTCGCCCTGGAGCGGGCACAAGTCCATCTCGACCGCGACGAGCCTGCTGCGGCTGAGCCGCTGCTGCGCGAGGCCCTGCGTGTGCACCGACTCTCTTACGGGGAGGACGGCTGGCGCGTCGCCTCCAACAAGTGCCTTCTCGGCGCCGCCCTCCTGCGCCTCGGGCGTCCGGCCGAAGCGGAGACGTATCTCCGGGCCGCGACCCAGAACCTGAAAGATCTTCCGGGCCCCCAGGGCCGCCAGACCGCGTTCGCCCGCGAGCAGCTCGCTCTCCTGGAGCGCTCGCGTTTGCAGCCCTAAGTCCGCCCGGCGACCTCACGAAGTCCTCCGCCCCGGCTGCAGCCATGCCGCCGTCAGCGGGGAACGCCGGCACCGTCCCTGCTTGTCCGATACCGCGGGCGGCGCGATCTGACGTCCGGCGCGAGAGGCTGGCGCGCGGGCGGGATTGCCGGATGTTAATGGCTAGGCTGTGCAGAGTTGGTAAATCGGATACCCACTGGAGTTGCAAAGGCCGAAACTCCGCAAAAAATCGCGTGCTTCTACCGTGCCGGTCACGCCCACCCCCATTCCCCGCTATCATTCGGTCCGCGGTCGACTCTTTTTGCTGATTGCCGCGCTGGTGCTTCCGGCGCTCATAATCATTTCCGTGCTGAGCTGGGAGGCTTTCCGGACGCAGCGCACGGGCGTACGTTCGGAGCTGGCGAATACCGCGCGGGCCGTGGCGGGATTGGTGGACACCGAGATCGATCGCTCGCTGGCGACGCTGCAGACCTTCGCCGCCTCCGACGCTTTTCAACGTCGCGACTGGGAGGAGGTCGATCGGATGGCCCGCCGCATTTTGCCGGATACGAAGCGCTGGTTCGTGATCGTCGGGATGGATGGCCGGCCCATCGTCAACACGCGCCTGCCCCGCGGGACTCCAATTCCGGAAATCAACCTCGCTCCCGAATACGTCGCGGCCATGCGGGAGGGTCATGTCTTCGTTTCCGACTTTGTCTTCGGTCCCGCGGCCAATCGCCACGTGGTGCACGTCGGCATGCCTTTTACGGCCACGAACGGAGAACTCATTGGCCTCAACCTCGCGATGGAGCCGGAAACGCTGCGCGAGGTCCTGGATGTGCGGCGTTTCGCGCCCGATGGCGTGCTGTCGATCGCGGACCGTGGTGGACGCATCATTGTTCGCAGCCCGTATCAAAAGGAGTTCATCGGCGCCACGGTCCGCCCCGACATGCTGAAGGCCATGCGAGAAGCGGCCGAAGGCGTGGGTGAGAGCGTCACGCTGGAAGGAATTCCGGTGCTGACCGCATTCTCCCACGCGAAGTGCGGCTGGGGCGTCGCCATCGGCGCCCCCAAGGCCAAGGTCTTCGCGGCGACACGGCGCCTCCTCTTTATCGGACTCGGGTCGGCGGCTTTGGTCGCTTTTGGCGGCGTGGGCATGGCCATGTGGATTGCCCGGGCCGTGCTGCGCAACGTGGACGGACTGGCGCGGGATGCGGAAAGCCTCGCGCGCGGTGACGTCCGCGCCTCGGGCCCACACAACCTCCAGGAGATCGAAATCGTGGCGCAGGCGATGCGGCGGCTATCGGACACCCGCAGCCAGGCGGAAGCCGAGCTCCGCAATGCGCGGGACCGCCTCCACCAGTACGCCCAGGAGCTCGAGAAACGCGTGGAGGAGCGCACGGCGTCGTTGCGCGAAGCCGTGGCCCAGATGGAGGAGTTCTCGTATACGATCTCGCACGACCTGCGGGCGCCGCTGCGCGCCATGAGCGGTTACGCGCATGCGCTACTCGAGGACTTTGGCCCGCAATTGGACGAGGACGGACGCGCTCATCTGCAGCGCATCATCCGTTCGAGCGACCGCATGAACCGGCTTACGACCGACCTGCTCAACTACAGCCGGGTGGCAACCGCCGATGTGCAACGGAGCCGGGTGAACCTGGAAACCTTGGTGCGAGGCACCATCGAGCACTACGGGGAGCTGGATCCGTCGAAAGCGGACATCACGGTCGTGTCACCCCTCGCGCCCGTGTGGGCGCACGAGACATCGCTCACCCAGGCGCTGGCCAACCTGCTCACCAACGCGGCGAAGTTCGTAAAGCCCGGCGAGCGTCCCAAGATCATCGTCCGGGCCGAGCCCCGGGGAAATCGCGTCCGCGTTTGGGTCGAGGACCACGGCATCGGCATTCCTCTGGCGCAACAGGCACGTCTGTTTCGGATCTTCGAACGCTCCTTCGCGGCGCGCGATTACGAGGGCACGGGCGTCGGTCTCGCGATCGTACGCAAAGTCATCGAAAAGATGGGCGGCACGTGCGGCGTGGAGTCAGATGGTCAATCGGGGAGCCGTTTCTGGATCGAGCTGGAAGCCGCACCGCCCGAACCAGAATCGAACGCCACTCCGCCCGCTTCGCAGAGCTGAGTCCTCGGCGGGAGGCTTACCGGCGATGGCCCTCGCTCAGCCGCGTCGTACCTTCGACGATGGCGCGCCGGAACGTGACCCAGCCCAAAGTCAGCCGGATGGATCACCAGTAAGCGAATGTCCCGCCGCACCTGTCGAATCCGCGCGCTCGCGCTGCGGCCGCACGCACTTGGTCCATTGCTCCGGTTCGTCCCTCTCAGAACGACCCGCGAATACCGATATTGGTGTAGAAGCCGAGCTCCTGCCAGCGCGTGGGTTTGGCGTAGTCGGGCGTCGTCGGCGCATAACGCTGGAGATCCTGCACGAAGCCACCCCAGTCGACGATCGACGCGTACAGCGCATAACGCCGCGTCAGGCTATAGGTGGCGTTGACGCCGATGCGCGTGCGTTTCGCCTGATAGTTGTAGGTGTTGGGCGCGACGGTCGCGCTCGCGGCCACCGCCCCCGTGCGCGTGTCGTCCAGGTAGCTGATGGTCGTCTTGATCGCAAAGCGCGGGCGCACGAAGTTGATGCCGCCTGAGATCGTCTTCGGGTTATAGCCCGAGAAGTCAGCGGTGTTGCTGCCCCCGAGGTTCAGCTTGGTGAAGTTCCCGAAGACCTGGAAGCCCCGCGCCCAGTGCGGCAGGAAGGTCAGCGCCTGCCGGTATGACAGCTCCAGGCCGTCGATCGTCGCGTCACCGGCATTCGTGCGCGTGCTGATCTGATACGTCAGCAGCGAAGGATCGCTCTCCAGTCCGTACTGCTGCAACAGCTCGGGCGTGGCCGCGGTGTTCACGGCGCCAAAGAAATCCTTCACGCTCTTGCGGAACACACCGATCGAGCCGATGCCGTCCTTGAGGTGATACGACTCGAGCGAAAGGTCATAGCTTCGCGCGGTCCACGGCCGGAGGCCGGTGTTGTTCACCGTGATCGTCGGATTGGCGACGTCGGGGTCCGTGATCGTCGTGCCCGGGATGATGAAGCTGATGTTGGGGCGCCCGAGTGTCTCGGCATACGCGGCGCGGAGAATCAGGTTCTCCGAGAGGTTGAAGGACGCATTGAGGCTCGGATAGAAACCGTCGTACGTCCGCTTGGAAATCGCCGCCCGCTCCTGGAACCGCAGCTTGCGCAGCACGAGCGGGTCAGTCGACAGCGCCACGCGCTGGATGCCGGCCTGGTTGGGATTTGAATCGAAGAGCGTGCCGTCCGGGTTGTGCTGATACTGCGCGTTGATGTCGTTCAGCGGGCCCGCGCCATTGTCTTCCGTCCGCTCATAACGGACGCCTGCCACCAGCCACAGGCGGTTGTTGAGCAGGCGCATGTCCACACGCACGTAGCCCGCGCTGACGGTTTCGCGCAGCTTGCGGGAATTATTGACGTAGTCCTGCCAGACCTGCGCGTCATCGAGGAGAAACCACGACGGGTTCTTCCGGTAGAGGTCGAACATCTTCTGCCCGCTGATCCACCGGACCTTCCGGCCGAAGACCGTCGGTGCATCGGCATTGAAGGCGTCGTCGAACACATCGAAGCGGCTCGCAAGCCGGTCGGCAGCGTTGGTCGAACCGTTGGGGCGAAAATTCCAGGTCTTCGCGTACCGGCGTTGATCGCTCACGTACGTGTCCATCGCGCCGCCGATCTTTACCGTGAAGGGCAGCTTGCCGCCGAAATCACGCGCGAGATCCAGCCGCACGTTGTACTTGTGCGTGTTCCAGTCCGGCTGGTTCGTGGTGGGATTGCCCAGCGTGTAGTTCGTGCCGTCGTAGACGTCGACCGGCACCCCACCGCGCGTGCCGCTGTAACGCGTCGGGATGGTGCCGCCGGACGAGGGGATGTCGTCGCCTCGCAGCACCACGTTGCTCAACGTGGCGGGCGCGAGGTTGAACATGCCTTCGTCGATATCCAGGCGGTCCGAGGCCGACACCGACAACGCGCCGGCGGCGTCGAAGCGCCAGATGTCCCCGCGGTGCCGATACTTCAGCGTGTAGTGTTTGGTCTCGGTAATGACGTCGACGTTCTCGCCGCTGCCATTCATCGTCACGGTCCCCACGGCCGTCGCCGCCCCCTGGGTGAACGTCGGCCCGCCCGTCGCGCCCGCGCCGTAGTTGAAGCCGAGCACGCTCCTCGTGATGTAGAGATCGTAGTCGCGGTACTGGACCTGCGCGGACAGCGTATCGGTGGAGCTTATGCGCCAGTCGACTCCCACCGAGCCCTGCAGCGTCTTGAAGGTCTGCGCGAGGCTGTTCCACTGGCTCGACGTCTGCACGAGGCGAACCTGATCCCACGTCGGCGATTCGTCGGTATCCTTGGTGCCGGTTTCCATGGGCTTGAACCGCCACGTGCGCGATCCGCCGATGGTGATGGCCAGGTTCTTGTTGATCGGACGGAGGTAGTTGAAGTCGAAGGAAGGCTGGATGTACTTCGGCGAGTTGGCGCCGTTCTGGTTTCGCGGGCCGCCGTCGAAGGTCAGGCCGTTGCGGTTGTGAAACATCGTGTAGACATTGTAGTTGAACTTCGGCGTCCGTGACTCGAAGCCGCTCCGCGTGATCAGGTTGATCGAGCCGCCGAGTCCCGTGGCGGGCATGTCAGGCGTGGGCACCTTCGTCACCTCGACCCGGGACACGTTGTTCATCGGCATCTCGCGCAGGTCGAGGGCGCGGCTGTTGCCGTTGAAGGAAGCGGCCATCTCGCCGCCATCCACCGTGAGGTTGGTGTTGTTGCCCGGGAAACCGCGCAACGCCACTGTGGTCGGCTCGGAGCCGGACGTCGCGATCGACACGCCGGGGAGGAAGAGCAGGAACTCGCCGATGTTCTCGTTGCCGCGATCACCGAACTCGTCGATGGCAACGACGTTCTTGATGTTCGGCGCCGTGCGCTGCTCGTTCAGCGAGATCGCCTGCGCGCTCATTTCGCGGTCCACGACGACCGTGAACGCGTCGAGCTTCACCGTGTCGCCTTCCGCCGCCGATCGGGCCGCGCGCTCCAGCACCAACTCGAATTCCTGCCGGGCCGCGCCACCGGCAGGCACATTCACCGTCGCCTTCTGCGGCGCCATGCCGAGGTAGGAGACGCTGAGGCCCACGGTCCCCGGCGCCACGCCGGCAATGCGGTAGGCGCCCGCTTCATCGGTGATCGCCACGCGGTCAGTGCCTTCAACCGCGACGCGCGCGTTGACCAAGGCGTTACCGGTCGCGGCATTGAAGACGCGGCCCTCGACCACACCGGTGGCCGGCTGGGCAAACAGCCCACCGGACAGCAGCGCGGCACACGTGAAAAGGACGGAGAGCAATCTGAAACACGAAGGGGTTTGCATGACGATGGGGAACGACGGGACACCGGTTCCGCGACGCCAATGGGAGCCGCCGAGCCTCCTGGGAAAACGGCAAAGCAGTGGTTCCATGGCAGGACCTCGTATCGGCGAGGCGTTGGCGCGCGCGACCGGGCGCCGGTGGACCGTAACTGCCGCGAGGAATACGACGCGGCGGTGATTGCGCCGGGCATCGCGGGGAGATCGGTGCAAGCCGCAATGCGTCTCCAACCCGCGGAACCTCCCCGGCTCTGCTGCTACTAAGCCGGGCACGTGCAGGTAAGAACCACGTCAACCCCGTAAACCAGCCGTTTTTCCGTCACGCCGAACCGAAATCGCCATGAAATCACCCTTCAAAAACATCGCTGCCGCCGCCCTGCTGGCGTTGTCCCTATTCCTGAACGCCGGTTGCTCCCGCGACGACCGCACCGCGGGCCAAACCGTCGATGACGTTGCCATCACCACGAAAGTGAAGGCCTCCTTCGCGCAGGACCCCGGCGTGAAGGCCACCGATGTGAAGGTCACGACGCGGCTGGGCGTGGTACAGCTCAGCGGCTGGGCGGACAGCGAAGCGGAGAAGGCTCGCGCCGAGCAGCTCGCGAAGGCCGTCGCCGGTGTGAAGTCGGTTGAGAATCAAATCACGCTGAAGACCGACGTGAAGAAGCCCTGAGCGAAATCGGCGCGGTGAGGTCAGGATTTCTCATCTCCTCCCGTGGCTCAGGTTAAAAAGGGACCAACGCCCACGGTCGCGTTTCCCCACCCGGGACGATATTCCGCGACTAGCAGCGGGTCCGCACGAGCGGGCCCGCTGCCATTTCTTACCTTCAACGGAGCGCAGGGACGCAGCCGGACTCGCTGCGTGGCACCACAATAGGCTTCTAATTCTCCAAGTGGTTACTTATCCGTGGAGGCCGGATGAACTCTCCCCACTCCTGGTCTCGTCCGGCCCGGCGGTTTTTTGCCGGCGCCTTGCTCGCGTCCCCGCTGCTGCCCCTCTCCGCCCAATCTGCGCACGACGGCTCGCCCGTGGTCGTCATTGGTCGTGTGACCAATGAGGCAACGGGAGATGTGTTGAACAACGTTTCCGTCGCCGTTGAAGGCACGGCTGTCACCACTGCCACGGACCTGAACGGCACGTTCCGCATCGTGCTGCCGGAAGGCTCGCGGCAACTCGTCGTCTCCTACCCCGGGCTCGATCCGCAGCGCGTCGAGGTGAGCGCGATGGCGGGTCAGACCGTCACCCGGGACGTCGCGCTGAACTCTTCGCTCTACAAGATGGAGCGCTTTGTGGTGAAGGGGCTGGCCGAGGGTCAGGCCGCCGCAATCCAGGAGGAACGGCAGGCGCCGAACGTGCGCACCGTCGCGGCCATCGACGCCTTCGGCAATCCTGGCGCCGCGATCGGTGAAATGCTGCAGCGACTGCCCGGCGTATCCGTTGATGGCAGCGGCGGCGAGGTCGGCGCGGTGTACATTCGCGGCATGACCCAGGATTTCTCGTCGCTGCTCGTCGACGGTTCGCAGATCGCCGTTTCCGGCGGCACGGCCATCAGCAACGGCAATGTTTATTTCGGGCAGGTCAGCACGGGCACGCTCGCATCCGCCGAGATCATCAAATCGCCCACGCCCGACATGGACGGCAACGCCATCGCGGGCTACATGAACCTGCGCACCAAACGCGCCTATGACCGCACGCCGGGACGGCAGATCACGCTCACGGCGGGCACCGCCTGGGCCGAGAGCTACGAGCACGGCAGCGTGCCCTACAAGGATCGGCCCGAGCTCGACCTGTTCAACCTCAGCTACTCGGATGTGTATAGCATCTTCGGCGGCCGGAATAACCTCGGCGTCGTCGCCACGCTGCAGCGCAACATTGGCAACGGCCTCATCTCCGAAGTCGGCCCCCGCCAGGCCGCTGCTGCCCAAACCGGCTTCTTCGTGGCGGC
>JADMIO010828263.1_pt1 | contig 35982 bp, 23 predicted proteins | sample 8958161 | NCBI WGS metagenome assembly JADMIO01 (sample SAMN16585339, study PRJNA669376) | soil metagenome | isolation source: Crop rotation soil | place: USA: Cullars Rotation, Alabama | collected 2011
CTTTCCCCCAGTGCCGAAACTGCACGAAATGCTATTTGTCCTTCGCACTACATGGGCCTGATAGAATTGTACCGAACCACAGGCGATAAAAAATATGAGACACTTACAAAGAAATTAATTGATGTGCGTGGAGTAGCCGCTGGCACTGATGATAATTCAGATCGATTTCCTTTTAGGGAGATGCAAGAAGTACAAGGACATGCTGTGAGAGCAAACTACCTATTTGCAGGAGCAGCGGATTTGCTTGCGGAATCGGGTGATCAATCACTGCTCAAAACACTGGACAGAATGTGGGACGACGTGATCAATCATAAAATGTACATTACCGGAGGATGCGGCTCTTTATATGACGGTGTATCAAATGATGGGACTTCGTATGATCCGAATGACGTAGAAAAACTCCACCAGGCTTACGGACGGAAATACCAATTGCCAAATCTAACAGCGCATAATGAAACCTGCGCCAACATTGGAAATGTTTTGTGGAACTGGCGTATGCTTCAATTTTCTTCCGACGCCAAGTATGCGGACATTGTAGAGCTTGCGCTTTACAATAGCGTTTTGTCGGGCATTAGTCTCGACGGTACAAAGTTCCTCTATACCAATCCACTTGCCGTGTCGGATGAACTACCATACAAGCAAAGATGGTCGAAGGATCGTGTGCCCTATATTTCTTTATCGAATTGTTGTCCACCCAACGTCATCCGAACCATTGCGGAAGTGAGTGATTACGTGTATAGCGTTTCCGATGAGGGACTATGGTTGAACCTTTATGGAGGCAATACTTTGACAACACATTTGAATGATGGAAACATAGTAAAGTTGACAGAGGAAACCAATTATCCTTGGAAGGCGACATCGCTCTTCGGTTTGATGAAGCGCCTAGAAATGAATTTTCGATTTTTCTGCGCATTCCTGGTTGGTGTCACAATGCGAAGATTGTCCTTAATGGCAAACCGCTATCAACTAAAATTGAAACCGGAAAATATGCGGCTGTCAAACGCAAATGGAATAAGGGAGATCGCTTGCAGTTAGTTTTAGAAATGCCTGTAGCAATGATTGAAGCAAATCCACTTGTTGAAGAAACGAGAAACCAGGTGGCGGTGAAACGCGGCCCGGTGGTCTATTGTCTTGAATCGACCAATCTGAATAAGAATAACTCCGTATTTGAATTGGGAATTTCAAGCAGCGCAAAATTCAAGACCACCCGCACGAAAATTGGAAATAGTAGCGTGATCGGTATCGAAACAACTGCAAAAAAAATCGGTGACAATAACTGGAGTGATCAACTATACAAAGAGGTATCTAAACAACCTGCATCAACCGTAAACATCAAATTGATTCCTTATTACACATGGGGCAATCGTGGGCATGCGGAGATGAGTGTGTGGCTGCCCGTGAGTAGATAAATGGGCTAAAGCCCTGCACATATATCACCTGTATCATTCCGTGGGGCTAAAGCCCCGAAGTAAGGAAAGACATCTTACCCCAGCCTAAAGGCTGGGGTTATTGGAACATAGTCCCATTCATTTCATCAATGCAAATCGATTTGATTAACCGAGTCCCGCAAGCGAAGACTCGGATGGAGGAATCAAAATTATGTGGGGATTACGTTTTAATAACCCCAGCCCCGCCTGAATGACGTCAGTCGGGCAGGCTTTAGGCTGGGGTTCAATCAATAATTTATTTTCTGGGACTTTAGTCCCAGTCGTCATCCTTGGCATCGCATCATACACCGAGGGCGTAGGGTGGCTTTAGCCACTTACCTAGAATGCACGTATGGCTTCCACTCCGGAGATCCGCGCACTCGCGGCCGCCGACGGGGTGCTTCCGCCTTCGCTCGCTTCGGCGGACGAGTCGGACCGCCGTCGGGGCACACGTAACGGTTCAACGCGAGTCCCCAATCGCAGACGCGCGTCGAGAAAGGAAAATGCAAACAGAAAATTGTAAACTGCAAACGGTAAACTGTAAAGGCAAATCACTTGTCTACCTCTAACACCACAGGTCCAATTAATCCCGCGGGTATTAATGGTTTATTTTCCCATTTGAATGGATACACTGTGCTCGTGATCCTTTTTTGTTGTGGCAAACGACTATCACCAACCAATCTATTATTCCATGTATTCACCACATCAATCCTTATTGTATTCTCTCCTTCTTTCAACGCATTTGTTACATCAACACGAAATGGAGGCGTCCACGCAACGCCACACGAAATGTCGTTGACGAAAACTTCTGCGAGATTATTTACAACGCCTACATTCAGCCATACTGTTTTGTTTTTTTGTGCCGAATGATAATTGAGCTTCTTAGTATAGCTCGCAGTTCCGGAGTAATATCGTATTGCACTATCAGCGCTGGCAGACCAATCAGTCAAAGTTGGAAAAGCAATAGAGTGCTCCGGTCCTCCATAGGCAGAATCAAACTGCACGATCCAATCTCCTTCAATATTTTGAATTGTTTTTGTTTCGATCCAATTTTTACCAATTTTACTTTCTATTTGATCGGTCGGTTGTTGAAGCACGATGAAGAGAGAGGAGTTCTTATCAAGAAAAACCGGAATTTCGGTTCTTTGATTCTTCATCTGCCACATTGGTGCAACACGCGTTATTCCAGAAACCGGATCCCATAATTCAGGAACCATTCCTGTCACTCTCAGCGAAACACTTATAGTTTGAGCAGAATCGTTTTGATTTGATATAAAATAAATATCAAATCCAGTTCCGCGTCGGTGCGTCCAGGCAATCTTCTTAGCCTTACTACCCGATTCATTAGTTGCAAGAAAATCAGGCTCAAGTCCGAACATACTAAAATTCTGTGAAGCGAATGGTCGAGCTGTTACCACGTGTCCTTTCCCAAATTGTTGGATCACACTTTGCGCAGTATATCCCCGAGCATCATAATTATCAGGATATGGATAAGATACAAGAACGGATCCACCACCCCTGACTAATTGCAATAGTCGTTCATTGGTAGATTTCTTCAAAAGCTTTGCTTGTGCCGAATCATTTTTAATAGCGGGAACGATCATTAAACTATATGCGATTCCGTTTGACAATTCAATTTTTTCATTTTTCACTTTTGACGACGCCAACATCGCATCAGCGTTGAAAGAATCATACGCATAACCATTCAATGGATCAATCCAATCACTTGCATCGGTCATATTTGCTGAATGTGTAACGCCTGCGGGCATTTGCATTAGAGGCGATCCTTCGTTTTTCAAGCGCTCCTCTTCTTTCGCTACAACCTCTTTTCCAAAAATGCCTGGCAATACCGGAACCAGCCGCTCAGGGAGTACAGCTCTTCTGGGGATATCGTCCCCTGTGAATACTGCAATGTCAACTACAGGTTTTCCCATTTGTAAGATTGCCTGGCATCGCTTTGCATAATCAACCCAAGCCTTTGCTTGTTTCCACCACGTTTGATCCCTTTGAAAATACAAGCCGATTGGATCGAGTGTCATACCCGGTTTGCGATCCAACCATGGATTGTGCGTGAATACGTGATACACCATTCTGTTTATGCCCAACGCATAATTGCGATCGAGCAAAGTCTTCAACATTCCAGGATATTCATCCCATGCCATTCTCAATTCCGTGAATCCTTCTGCCTGAATAATATTCTTTCCATAAATATGCGCTGCAGAAATTGCATCCAACATATCATTGGGTTTATCATGCGTGGGACTCCGCAACCAGAACTCGCCCATAGGTACATCAACAGATTTATAATGCAGCATCCCATCACTAACCATTGTTGGCGCCACACTCTCAGCTGTTACCTGAACACCTTTTTGGTGCGCAAGTTTTACGAGCGTTCCGTAAAAATTATCATTGACCAATTCGGCAATCGTTTCTCTCACATCATGGAGAAATTTTTCAGAGGCTTCTGCAGATTGCAAAGGAACACCCGCCATAACAGGTAGGTAGGAATAGGGATCGTAATGTCTTCTCTTTTTAAATTCATCCCGGAAAACGGGCGACCAATTCTGGCTTCCACATTCCCAGCTATCCACATGAAAAAATTGAAGAACCTCTTTGATCGTAGAAGCATCAATATGATTATAAAATTCACCAAACCACTTGTTGAATTGAAGTGTGATGGCTTCGGGATTGAATTTGTCACACTCGAGCCCCTTGCCTCCTCCTGCTGTTTCATTTTTATGTGCGGTTGACGTATGACCTATTCGTATGATTGTCCAATCTCCTATAGGCACATTCCAATTCAATCGGCCATTCTTATCCATTTTATTGGTGATGTCCACGATTGTTGACATCGACACGCAAATGCTATCAGGAATTTGTTGAGCCGTGGCACCAGGAGCAATTCGCCATACTTCCCCGCTCTTGCTTTCATATTGATGAATACGCGCTTCGCTGAAAAGTTCGAGACCGGTTAGCTTAAGTGATTGCTTCCATTTTGCCGCGTCAAGATCTTCAGCACCCGGTTCTGACCCTTCTTTATCATAAACAAATCGAAAATATTTTGATGTGGTAGCTGGAATCGAATGCGTGTAGTCAGCATCCCAATCCTGCCATCCATGTCGTGGTGCTTCCAGCCTTGTTAGTGTTCTAAAGTTTGTTCCATCAGCACTTGTTTGCACAATGAACCGGTTGGATTGATAATTATTTCGACTATGGATGACAATAGATCGGCAGGTGAACGGCTGATCAAATTCATATTGAATCCAGCACGGCTCGTCGCTGTTGAAATTCTTTTTGTTGGTTGGGTCGATTAACAATAGGACTGCAGAATCGGTTTTACTCGATGTGATTTTGGGATGTATCGTTCGGGTAGATACGCCGGAGCCGGTTGTTGAAGGAAACGCGAACACGGCGATATCCCTGTAATAATTCTCCAGTGTTTCGGGTTGCTCGAGTGTATCATTGAATTCTCTGCCGCCAGTGATATATTTTTCCGACCACACTATTTTTTGCATTGATAGCTCCGGAGTGATCCATGGTCCTCCTGCTAAGGCAAACCCATCGCTGGCGTGAATGGCAAATTTTAATCCGAGTCTTTTGGCTTCTGCAAATGCATGCTTCACCATTTCCCACCACTGAGGTGATAGCTGTGTAAGGGAAGGATCGATGAGTGGAGGCGTTGCTGGACCTTTGATGGGCATGAGGTACGCGCCGGCAATGCCAACTTCCTTCATCGCTTGGAGATCCGCCGTGATTCCTTCTTTACTCACGCTTGCCTGCATCCAGTACCAAAATACCCAGGGACTAGCAGAAGGAGGAGGTGATCCAAATGCTTTTTCCAATTGCGTCTTCTGATAGGTTTGCGATGATGAGTTTATATCGCAACCCAGCAAAATCGTTACTAATACAATTAATATTTTTGATACAGTTCGCATTTTTAATTTCGCATTACAATCAACTTAGTCTGACTATTATTTTTTACTCAAACCGCGGAGAGCTACTAAACTTTGAACTTCAATTTTAAAAATGCTCTTCGAATCTCTTGCTTCCTCCCTGGTCCTCTGTGGTTTTCTGTGGCCCTCTGTGAAGCTACTGATGCATCTCGCCTTCGTCGAGATGAACATGGATGTACACGAATTTTTCTTTTGCCTATTGCCTATTGTCTATTGCCTATTGTTTATTGCCTATTGTAACTCCACTGGTTTCTCATGAATCATCACTTTGTATCCAGTCACCGCGAAAAATATAATGACTAAATAACAAATCAACGGCACGACGTATCCCGGTTGGATCCTATCTCCCATCATATCAATCACAGTTCCCATAATGTAAGGAAAGATAGCTCCGCCAACAATAGACATTACCAATAGTGAACCTCCGATTTTTGTATCCTCGCCTAGTTCAACTAATCCTAATGAAAAAATTGTTGGGAACATAATCGACATAAAAAATCCGAGTCCTCCCAATGCATATACAACATACTCGCCCTTTCCGATTATCGCGATCAGGCACAATAGCGAACAAATCACCGCGTAAACAAAAAGCAGACGCTGTTGCTTGAAGAATCGCAAAAGAAAAGTACCCACAAATCTTCCTCCCATAAAAAGCAATCCATATGCACCGAGATAATAACCCGCTGTTTTTTCATCGAGTCCTCCTCCTTGTTTCGCCATGCGAATAAAAAAGCTTGTGACACAAACCTGCGCGCCTACATAAAAAAATTGGGCAACAACAGCCCAGGTGAGATGCTTGTGCCGAAGGGCTCGTCCAAAATCTGACAGTCGCGTTGATTTTGTTTCTGCCTTCACTTCCGGAAAATGAAAAAACCAAAACAATAAGGCGACTAACAAAAGAGCTATTCCAAAAATCGAATAAGGAATCCGCACTGAAGCAGCTTCTGATTGCAGATAGCCTAATTTTTCTGCCGCGGGCATCGCGGCTAATTGTGTGGGCGTATGCTCTACTCCTGATAAAATAAAAGTAGTGCCTATGATTGGCGCAACAAATGCAGCCAGTCCGTTAAATGATGCCGCGAGGTTCAATCTGAAGCCCGCAGATTCGGGAGGTCCGAGTACAGCTGAATAAGGATTAGCCGCGGTTTCCAACATCGCTATGCCACAGCCGATCACAAATAGGGCTAATAAAAAAAACTCGAAGCTGCGCGTGTTTGCTGCAGGCACAAACAAGAAAGCGCCAGTTGCCGCCACTACCAACCCAAATATAATTCCTGCTTTGTATCCCCATCGTTTCAAGAATATTCCGGCAGGAATAGCCATGAGAAAATATGCGAAGAAGACGGCGGTATCAATCAAAGTAGACTGACGATTGTTGAGCTCACACGCTTTCTTTAAATGGGGAATGAGTATCGAATCAAGATTATGAACCATTCCCCAGAGAAAGAAGAGTGATGTCACGAGAATGAACGGAATGAGGAATAGCCTTTGCTTCCCGCTTACGGCAATTTCGTTTTGAGTTGTTGCTATTTGATTACTCATTGGATGTATATCATTAGAGTACTTACGTCATTGGTATTAGGTATTAGGTATTAGGTATTAGGTATTGGGTAAAGGGATGGTTACGTTTTCGGAATCCTTTTTTCTAATAACCTAATACCAAATACCATTTACCTAATACCGAGTTGCATTCAAGTAAGCTTACGTTTCGTCAGTAAAATATGATCGCACACCAATACAACCTCACCATGCTGATTGAATACTTCTACATGTTCGGTAACTGATCCATATTCAGGTTTCTTAGTATCGGATTTTTCAGAGATGGTAACCTCAGAATGTATCGTGTCACCAATGAACACTGGTTTCACGAATCGCAAACGGTCATATCCTTTTGAAAATGCTTCGGGGTTAATTTCTGAAGCAGTGAGACCAATGCCGATGCTAAAGATCAGGGTACCATGCGCTATGCGTTGCTTGAATGGCTGTGTTTTGCACCATTCCGCATCCATGTGATGTGGGAAGAAATCCCCGGTCTGTCCCGCGTGCACAACAAAGTCCGTCTCCGTAATTGTTCGTCCATGCGTAGTGCGCTTGAATCCTATTTCATATTCCTCGAAGAAAATTGATTTAAATATCATACTAGCTGCTGGTTACTGGTTACTAGTTGCTCTTATGCATTTTGTATTGCTCTGTGATTGGTAATCTGTCATCTTGTATCCTGCATCCGGCATCATGTATCCACGTTCATCACGTCTGCTCCACCAGCGTCACTGGATGTATACGCTGCTTCTACAACGGCCATCGTTTTGATTACGTCCTCTACACTTGTTGGTAATTCTTTACTTTCTCCATTTTTATATCGCATTAGACTGGACATAGTGCCGATGAATGCGTCTGGAAACCACGAGCCTTCCAATTGCAACGATTGCCAGTGGGGCGATTTTCCTTTTTCCAATAGGCAATATTCAAATTCATCAGGCAACCCGTGCGGATAATCCATCAGCAATCCCATTTTAGCTTTTATTGCGCCTTTTGTTCCCTCCCATTTGATAAAACTCTCCTCATGTTTCGATCCAAAAATGTGATCATGATTAGTGTTGATCACTGCATGAACTGTATCGCCATAATCCAAAATAATTGTTGAGCGAGAAGAAGAAAGATTCTTTGCAGGATGTTTCAGTGTTTTTGCCATCACTGATTTTGGGTCGCCCAAAAATGAACGAATCAAGTCTATATAGTGAATGCTGTGATACAAAATTTCCAATCTTGGATGGACCATTACATGAGGAAATAATTCCCACGGCGTGTTTACTGTTACGCGTACTTCCATGTCATATACCTCGCCAATCATTCCCTGTTGAATCATTTTCCTTGCAGCGCTTACGTAAGGAGCAAATCGCAACTGAAAATTGATTGCTGCAGTCAGATTCTTCCTCCTGCAAATGGAAAGTATCTCTTTACTATGCTGAAAGTAATCACCCATTGGTTTTTGAATAAGCACCGCTGCGCCGTTAGGAAGCTGTTCCAGGGTTTCAACAAATTGATCCGGCATAATGGTGATATCAAACACAGTATTTGCTGGAAGTTGGGGTAAAGCTTCCTTCAGGTTTGCATACACTTTCTGAATATTAAACTGAGCAGCCAATTCTTCGGCCTTCACACGTGTTCGATTAGTGATTCCAACAACATCGAACCCGGCCTTTTTGTATGCGGGTAAGTGAGCATCGCCAACGATACCTCCTGCACCAATGATCATGATCGGGGAAGGGTTTTGGGGTAAAACTGGTTTGTAATCCAACTCCATTATACTAATCGAAGCGTTTTGAATTGAAAAATAAATGAATCGCTATTTATAATATCAATTTAAGTTTTATAATTTTCATTCAGATTATTGCACGCTCACCACAACTTGTCCCGCTTATGCGGGATAGATAGATCCCAATAGTTATCGGGACACATAGGCTCAATTACCAGAAATGAAAGAAAGTCCAGTTGCAGCAGGGTCACATAAAAATATCTGGCACGGAATAGGCCGGAAAAGGATTGAGATTCCTAAGTCGGTACTTAAGACAAAAGTTCTCAACAATAAAATTCTACAACAACTTTACATTGCCAGCCTCGGCTACTATCCTCACGCGAGCGGACATTATACCTATCGAAAAAAAGGATTGCCCGAGAATTTCATTTTCTATTGCGTTGACGGCTACGGATGGTACAAGATCGGAAAAACAACGTATAAGGTTGGTCCCAACGAATTCTTCATCCTTCCACAAAACGTAGAGCACGCATATGGAAGTGATGAAAAAGATCCCTGGAGTATTTACTGGGTTCATTTCGGCGGCACGTCACTACCCTATTTCAATGCGATGCCCGCAGTACAACAACATTTTCATCCGCTGCATATCAAAACCAACGATTACATCATCGCGCTTTTCTCGACCATCTATAACACACTTGAACTCGGATATAGCATCGACAATCTCACTTTCTCCAGCATGTGTTTGAATCACTACCTCACGCTTTTTATCTACAACGAAAAACACTTCGATGTGATTGATTCGAGCAAACGCGATTTGATTGACGATGTAATCCTGCACATGCAGCAACATATTCACAAAGATCTTTCACTGCAAGATCTTTGTGAATACGCACACTATTCACCTTCCCGCTTTTCCAGCCTTTTCCGGCAGAAGACAGGTTATGCACCTATTGATTATTTTATTCAATTGAAAATGCAAAAGGCAAGTCAGATGCTCGACTTTACCAATCGTTCGATCAAAGACATCGCTTCCGCTTTTGGCTTTGATGATCCTTACTATTTTTCAAGAAGGTTCACGAAGGCGATTGGAATGTCGCCAAGAAAATACAGATCCATCAAGAAAGACTAATACTATCTGTTATCAAAGAACTCTACAATTTGTAAAAATTAGCGGCATTTTTGAAAAGGACCTTTTGCTGCTCCTCCGCTGTGAGTATGGATTCAAGCACATCACGATAAATTTTCCAAGTGCGCCAATAAGGTCCCGCTAATAAACACACAGGCCAATCACCACCGCAAAACACACGCTCCACCCCAAATTGTTCAATAATGAATTCAATGTACGGTTGAATATTTTTTTGAGACCAATCCGCATTCTTCGAAGCCGTTCCCAACCCAGACAGCTTTGCATATATACTCTTGTGCGATGCAGCCTGTTTCATCAGTTCACCCCATTTCCCAAATCGTTCTCCCGAAACAATCGGTGGCTGATTTAAATGATCAAACACCAGCATCAAATCAGGAAGTTCATCTGCAATCTCTAATGCCGTCGAGATATGTTCTGGCGAGATGCCCACCACATCATACGGTATTTTATGATATGCAAGAATTCCCAGGCTCTCTAACACTTCATGTTGCAGTAACCATTTCGTATCCGGCTCGTCGTGGATCAAATGCCTGACGCCTTTGAAGTAAGAACTTTTCTCATACTGATCTTCAAGTAATCTTTCCGTTTCATCAGGATTCATTAGCGGCAACCAACCAACTACTCCCTTGATCCAATCTGTGTTTGCGGCCACTTCGAGCATATAGTCCGTTTCCTGAAGATTATTTGCTGCCTGCACCAAAACACCTGAAGTAATTCCTGCTTTCTTTCTTTCATTCTCAAGTTCGTCTATACGATATGTCCTGTTTAATATCGAAGTATTTCCCTTTAGCCAGGAATATTCTGCCCTGTCAAAATCCCATACGTGAACGTGTGTATCTACTATTTCCATTTGTTGCCCCTGGCGCAATTCAAACACGAATTTTCACGAATTACACGAATTCACCCGAATTTTTTTTTGATTCGTGTTGCCGAATCGGCGGAACACGGATTTTCGGGAAATCAATCAGAACTAATTCGCCTCGACTTTCAAAGAAAACTCTTCTTCTATTAGTTTGTTATGCTCCCCTAATCCCGGAGCTCCCTTATTTGACAACAATAATTTTCCATCAACACGAATAGGGCAACGAGTGGTTGTTACTTCCAATCCATTCATGGTCCTTACCTTCAACTCCATCTGCAACTCTTTATACGCATCCTCTTGTACCAACTCGTCATAGTCCAAAACTTTTGCGCACCAGATATCTGCAGGTTCCAGAATTTTTAACCAGGCCTCCGTAGTGTCGTTCTCCAAATGAGCAGCAAGGATTCTCTTAATCTCATCTCTCTTGCCAAACCAATCGTCTTTGTTTGGGAAACTTTTAAGTCCTGAACAATCCAACAATTCACTAAGCACGATAATATTCCCCATTGCCAATGCCAGGTAACCATTTCTTGTTTTATAAATCCCGTAAGGAGCGGCAATATAAGCGTGGCCATTGTTCACTGAACTTCTTACCGGCAACTCATTTCCATCATTATAAAAACATGTCAATACTTCGAATTGAAAGTCAAGAATACTTTCAAACATGCTCACCTGCACCAATGCACCTTCCCCGGAAATTATTCTTTTATAGAGTGACGCAAGTATGCCCTGAACAAGATGTCCACCTGCGAGGATGTCAACTACAGCTACACCCATCGGAGTTGGTGTAGTGTGATTGTTGTTGCTTAACCATGTGAGACCTGACACTGATTGAAGCAGGAGATCCTGTCCTGGCAAGTCCTTCCACGGTCCCACTTCTCCATAGCCGTTGATTTCTGCATAAACAATCGACGGCGCCATTTGCTTCACCGTTTCGTAATCAAGGCCCAACCTTTCCATTACACCAGGACGAAAATTATGAATGAGCACGTCTGCTTCTTTCAATAGACTCTTTACTTTTTCTACGTCATCTGCTTCTTTCAGGTTTAACGCATAGCTTTCCTTATTTCTATTGATGGCATGGAAAATGGTTGATTCACCTTCAAGCCTCACGTCAGAAACATAAAGTTCCCTGCAAATGTCGCCAGTGCCGGATCGTTCAATTTTTATTACTCGCGCTCCAAGGTCAGCAAGTCGCAACCCGGCAGACGGTCCCGATAGGAACTGGCTGAAATCAATCACAAGAATATCTTCCAACAGCTTCATGCGGTTAAATTGAAAGTTCTGCTTTTATTTTTTCAGTTTGTTCGCCAAGCAATGGCGCGGGTTTCGGAGACGTAAATTTCTTTCCATTGATACGAATGGGGCAGCGCGTAGTCACAAATTCGTTTTTACCATTACCCACTTTCTGTTCCATCGTCAGCGTTTGATACGCCGGCTCTTTCTTCATTTGTAACCAATCCAACACTTCAACCGCCCATATTCCATTTTTTTGCAACTTCTTTGCCCAGTGATTGGCCGATTGCGTCGACAAAAACTTATTGATGACTTCTTTGATCTCATCTCTTTTTCTAAATGCGTCTTCTTGTTCAAAATTTTCTAACGTCGAACATTCTAATGCGTCTTTCAATTTTTCGATAGGTACCATGGCAATGGCAATGAATCCATTTGCTGTTGGATAAATTCCATAAGGAGCACTCAATAAAGTGTGGCCGTTATTGTGCTTACTTCTTTGTGGTAACTGATTACTGCTGTAATAAGTTGTAAGCAATTCAAATTGAAAATCGATCAGCGATTCAAGGAGGCTCACTTCAATCAATGCACCCACTCCTTTTTTCTGCCGGCGAATCAAAGCGGCAAGTATTCCCTGAACCAGGTGAGTGCCGCTGATAATATCTGCAATAGCTATTCCGAAAGGAACGGGATCATGATCTTCATTGCCACTAGTATGAACAAGTCCGGATAAAGATTGCAACAGCAAATCCTGTCCTGGCTTGTGTTTCCACGGCCCTTTCTTTCCATAACCGCTGATCTCGGCATAGATGATCCGCTCATTTATTTTTATCACTGACGCATAGTCGAGCCCAATCTTCTCCATTATACCAGGCCGAAAATTGTGCGTGATGACATCCGCTTTTGCAATCAACTGGCGAATTACTTTAAGGTCTTCAGCGTTTTTTAAATCCGCTGTGAAACTTTCTTTATTGCGGTTGATCGTATGAAATAACAAACTGCTATCGTCGAGCCAGAGATTTTTGATCGCTAATTGCCGACACGCGTCACCAGTTCCTGGCCGCTCAATCTTAATCACGCGCGCGCCTAAATCAGCTAGTCGCAAACCTGCGGACGGTCCCGACAAATATTGGCTGAATTCAAGAACGGTCAATCCCTGTAGCGGTAAATTTTTCATGTTAAGGTTATACCAGCTCGTGTTGGATACTTTGCCGGTAGATATAATTGATCTTATCTAAAACATTTTTTTCATTTCCGCCATGTTGCAAGAAATGGTGCAGCGGATCGCCGGCCAAATCCTGGAATTGAAGGTACCCATGGTATCTCGGACGCACATATCCATTATCCATAACCGGTAAAAGATTTTTGAAGAACTGATTGCACAAAATATTTGCCTGTTCGTCAATCCACGCTGCTCTGTGACCAGGCTGGCCACCATGCTCTACGTAAAAGGTGCGCTGGCATTCTTCAGATACTATTGCTTCGGTAAATTTTAGAGCCCACTCTTTGTGCGCGCTGTACATAGAAACAGAAATCCCGGTTCCGCCAATGGTGCTTCTCAAGTTTGCGCCATTAAACTTCACCAGTTGAGTATAATGCAACAAATTACTTGCATAACCAATTCTCGAATAATTTGAATAAGCGTATGCAAACGGACAATACCAAAACTCATCCGTAGTAGTCATCATCTCCGCAACTGCAATGGGATTGCTTAAAAACATTCGTTCATCAAGAAGCGAATAAAATTGCCTCATTGTTGCCAGGGCAAGTAATCCAGTTTCCTGATCAATGACTTCTTCTTCATTTGCGAATGGTTCCGAACCATGCGCAATGCAAAACATATAGAAATTCATCAACAGGTCAATCGGAATCGCCGGCGCAGCAACCTTACCTCTTTTTGCGAGGTCGAGCAACGCATTCCAATCTTGCGGAAGCTCAGCATTATTTTGTTCGAATAAATCATTACGGAAACTGGCTGCGGGTGTAGACGCATCAATGGCCAGAGCCCATTGATGATTCTCATATGCGTAACTAAGGTGAGATGCTCCAACCGAGTTCTGCAGTTGATTGTCGAGATATTCCCCGGATAAGTGCTTGTCTAGTGGTAATACGCAATCTTTAGCCGCAGCCGTTCCAACCCAGGGATGGTCAATTATAAGGAGGTCATATTGACTGGTAAGTTTTTCGAGTGGGAAATCCGCAAATTCCTGGAGACTTCTTTTCTTCCAAACAATCTCCACCTCCGGATGCAATTCCGAGAAGCGTTGGCTAAACGCGATGAGAGGAGTATAGCCCCTACTATGGCCCCAGGTGATACCCTGTAAAACAATCGTTGACATTCTAAAAAATCGAATTTTCCCAATAAGATTTCCCAATGAAAAATTACAGTTGCACAGAGGGGGAAACAATGGCATCTTTGGTTAAAATGATGGACTATCTTACTACCGACAGGTAGCCCCTACGGGGCAAAGAGCCTACGTGAAAATTTGTAAGGTTTAGTTGCGCGAACGTTTAATCATTTTCTACCGACAGGTTGCCCCTACGGGGCAAGGAGGCTATCTGAAATTCATAATTGTTAGCCGCGCGAACGTTCAATCATTTACCGACAGGTTGCCCCTACGGGGTACGTGAAAATTTGTAAGGTTTAACTGCGCGAACGTTTAATCATCTTGGGCCGCGCCAATGTTCGATCATCATTTCTTCTGTTGTTCTGTTGGCGGGCTTCTCTTTATTTTGTTTAGGCATTTTCCAGGGAAGGATATAGAACGAATAATGATAAGTTCCGGATGGAATCTGGTATTTTTCGAGTGGGGCTGCTACATCGCTCCAACTGTCATTACCACCAACACCCATTTGGATGAGGTCGATGTTCAGTGTGATATATCCGGCATCTTTCAGATCAATCGTGTGTTTGGCGCTTTCAATATTCTCCTCAGTATAAGGCCAGGCACTCATGCTTAATAAACTATCGGCCACCACCATTAACCCTTCGTTCCTCTGGTTTGCAAGAAACATCCATCTAACATCTGTGCGATTCCCATTTTCCTGTGGAACTACATATGGCTCCATAAAGTCCTTAATATTCTCTTCATATATAGCCGCATCAAATCCGGTGTTTCGATCAATATAATTCTCCAAAGGGCCTTTGCCGTACCAGCTGATATTTTCATATTCCCGGTTGATGCCACATTGCATACCAATTTTTGGAATATTGGGCAGTGCGGGATTTGCTTGAAGCGTATAATCCACCTCTACTACTCCAATGGAGGAAATATAATACCGAAGAAGAAGAAGCGCATTGTCCGGGATAACCGAATATTTGGCCACAACGGTTACTCTTTTATTTTTCTTTTCCGCAGTTATCTCCAGTAGTTTTGGTTTAGCATCATACCACTGCTGCAGTTTCTTATTTGGTTTCCATCCGCGACGATCATTGTCGGTGAGTGGTCGCGTGAAGTGCGGCATCAAAGGTTGTTTGATTTGTTCCTTACCGTTGAGTATATATGAAGCTAGTGCACCTGTGTTCTTATCAAATCGAATCTGAATTCCTTTCCCTTGAAACAGATAAGCGTTCTTTTCCTCCGTCATAGCAGCAGGTGCACTTCCTTTCCGTAGTGGATTCGTGCGAACAGGACCAGTAATCGCAAGCTGATTCGATGCAACGGTGAAACCTCTCGGTGCCCAGCTTGTTTTTGCTTTTAATTGAAACTCGATGCTGACCAGGTATTCTGAACCCTGATTCACGCCAGCTAGATAAGAAGAAATATTGATGATAGAGTCGTGCCCGGGAGCAATAAATAATACAGGGAGGTTTTGCACAGAGATTGGCTTGCCATCTTTGAAAAGTACAAACATGTTGTCGAATTCATTTACGTTTTTGACAGCATACCGGTTCGTTATTTTAATTAATCCACGTTTTGCATCAAGCAACTCCGTTTCTATTCCCTGGAATACATGTTTGCATTCATACATCGCTGACTTCGGCATTCCATTGGAAGCAACAACACCTTTAATGGTGAAATTGTCAAAGTACTTTTCGCCAAAGTCTCCTCCATATGCATAATATTCTTTTCCGGTAGAATCTTTTTTCAACAGACCCTGATCTTTGAATTCCCAGATTGCTCCTCCAATGATTCTAGGGGTCGATCGAAACAAATCCCAAAAATCTTTCAGGTTACCATTTGAATTACCCATGGCGTGCGAGTACTCTACAAAAAATATAGGACGATTATCGCCGTTGTTTTGCTCAGCCAACAATTTTGGCGTATAGATACCAGGATACATTCTGCTCACGATGTCCACCCATGGCTCATCCTGGGGGTTCTGAATCCTGTGCGAATGATCATTTGCTTTCAGGTATCGCGGATCGGAAGGATCAATGTATCCTTGGAGTCGCGGATTACCCATTGCAGGTTCATAATGGACTGGTCGCGTAATATCGAAATCATGAATCCAATTGGCCATGGCCGCATGATTCGGTCCTCTCCCCGATTCATTTCCCAAACTCCAGATGATAATGCTGGGATGATTTTTGTCACGCATCACCATACGGTTGCTTCTTTCCAGATATGCGGCTGTCCACATGGGATCATTGCTCAACTTTCCACCAAGACCATGCGTTTCCAGATTGGCTTCATCAATCACATAAATTCCAAATTCGTCACATAGATCATACAGGTAAGGATCCATTGGATAATGACTGGTGCGAATGCAATTGAAGTTGAAGAGCTTTATTGTTAGCACATCTTTATAAATGTCTTCTCTTGACAATGCCTTGCCTTTTGTGGGATGATGATCGGGACGATTTACGCCATACAAGTAAGTTACCTTTCCATTGATCAACAGTTTTCCATTCTCTTTCGAAAATTCTATCGACCTAAACCCAACTTTACAAGATTTTGCTTCGAGTACATTGCCGGTACTGTCTTCGAGTGACAAGACGAGCGTATATAAATTCGGCTCTTCATCACTCCATTTTTCAGGATTAGTTATTTTAGCCTCGAGCAATCCGAATTTGACATTATCAAGTCGCGGATAAATTTCATTGATGATGCTTTCAACACTTTTCTCCAAGGGCTTTTCGAAAACTGAATTTTCTTTTTTATCGTACAGTTGTGCCTTTAGCTTGTAGCCGCTTATTTCTTTTCCGGTGAGGTTTTCAATTCTTGGTCGGAGACTTAAGACCGCATCCTTATATTCTTTATCTAATTTCGTCTCCCATTGAAAGTCTGCGATTCGAATTTTGGGTTCTGCCAAAAGCATTACCTCTCTGTGAATGCCGCTTAATCGCCACTGATCCTGGTCTTCCACGAAACTTCCATCACTCCATCGAATCACCCAAATGGATAAAATGTTTTCACCGTCTTGCAAGTACGGCGTGATGTTGAACTCAGATGAAAGAAAACTGTCCTCAGCATAGCCTAGAAATTTTCCATTCAACCAAACTTTATATGCAGAGCTAACACCGCCCAAATGCAAGGTGATGTTCATACTCTTCCAATCGGATGGAATGGTAAATGTTCTTTGATAACAACCTACCCCGTTATAATCCTTCGGCACGTGAGGCGGATTCACTGGACGAAAAGGATAAACTGCACTTTTATAAATCGGCTTGTCGTATCCTTTCATTTCCCAATTGCTGGGCACTTCAATTTTCTTCCAACCACTCACGCGGGTTTTATAAAAATCTTTTGGTGCATCGTCGGGCTTAAGGGCGAAGAAGAAATCCCATTCGCCGTTGAGGGACATCATGCGCGACTGATTGCGATTGCCATTTAAAGCGTCTGCAACATTACTGAATGAATAAGCGGTTGCTCTTGAAGCATCGCGGTTGATTCCGCTCACCAATGGATCTTCCCATGGTTCGGTGTTGTAAATAGAAGGCACAGTTGGAACAGGCGCGGGAGTTTTGTCAACCAACTGCCCCTGCAAAATAGAAACGGCGAATAAAAACGTTATTAAGAAATATCCTCTGGGAAAGGAATATTCAAGGTGTATATAAATTCAACAATTGTTCTCTAATGCGGAGCTTGGGGATGCAATACTTTCACCACAATAGGCACATAGGCCCACAGTAGATTTCTCATAGTTTTAGAAATTTATGTACGCGCAAAAAATTGTCGTGAATATCATGAAATCCATCTCACCATTTATAACTCACGACATATTGTTTGCCATTTTCGATGCTCAGTTCATAAAGGTCATTTCCCTTCGACACAATAGTTCCCTGCTTGCAAACCGGCTTCGATTTACTTTTGAAGGTTAGCGAACCTTTTCCTGCCGCGCCGGTAATGCGCATCTCTTTTGTACTGCAATAAACATTTATGTTCCCTCCGGGTGTTGGTACAGTACCCTGCATCCATTGTAATCCGCCGAGATTCGGTGCAATGCTATAAGTTGCATAGCCCGCAGAAGTTGGCTTTACTCCCAGGTAGTACTTACCTAACAAATAGATTGGACTTGCCCCCCACGCATGGCACAGGCTCTTGCCAAATTCCCTTCCATACATCGCATAATGTTCCGCTCCTTTTTTTGTAGGATCATATTCCTCCCAAAAAGAAGTGGCGCCGAGATTCAGCATACCTCCCCAATAGTCCTTCATTTCTTTCAACACATATTTTTGCTCTCCCATAGCACATAGGGCCTCGAGTTCATAGAAGCGCATATAGGGAGTAGTGATCTTTTGAATGCTATCGTTCAACAGCACGTGCGTTTTCACTTCCTGTTTTTGTGGATCATCAAAATAGTCGAAGGAAATCGCAAACATATTCGCGTACCGTGTCACATTTGACGATCGTTCCCCTTTAACACGACTATGCACCAATGCATGCTTTGACTGATCCCAATAAACAGAAAAGAGATTTACTTTTAATTCGTCGGCAAGTTTTTGATATCGCTGATGACCCTGATCGTCGTTCACCAAACTTGCACAAATTGCCATGGTTTCAAGACTTCTGGCCAACAGCAATTGTTCAAAACTGACCTCTCCTTGTTTGCTAAGGCCTTTTGCCCAATCGATAAAGATCCAATCACCTGCAAGACCTTCAACAAATCCATTTGCATTTCTTCTGTTCAGGCAGAAATCCATCATGCTTTGCATCCGCGGGTATAGTTGATTGATGAATGCCTTATCGCCGGTATACAAATAATAATCATACACCCCCATGAACCAATAAAAGGAATAATCCATAATGGTGTTGATATGACTGGTAACAGGATCCTTACCGCGAAGTGCATATAAGGTTCTTTGAACAGTGGGTGCATCGAAGAACAAATAATAATTCATCAAATAACTCTGGTAAGCGTCTCCACTCCATATCCAGCGATCCCGCTTAATTCCATCAATAAAGAATTCCCTGGTGTTCAAATGGAACGTATACTTCGATACCTGATAAATTTTATTGATCAAATCATCCGAGCAACTGAAGTTACCTGGTTCTTGCACATTTGCGTACTCATACAACATCGACACCGAATCATATGTTACATTTCCACCCGGAACAACATAGACATATCGAAAAGCTTTTGACAGCGCCAGTGTAGAATCAGTTTGGGTATCCAGGTTAATCTGCAATTTGTCGAGCGTTTCCGCATGATTCTCAGAAAGCGCCTCCTCCTTTGATTCGCCATAAACAATATCAAGTTGTCCCCTGCCCTTTAAGCCGTGAAATTTGATAAAGCCAAATGTTTCTCTCCCAAAATCAAAAAGCTTTCCTGAATTTATTTGAGTATTGCTAATTGCTGCCTGCGGTAAGACTGGCAATGTAAATTGCGAAGGCAATTGAGAAATTGAATTGAAGTTCCAGCTGCCAGCGTTTAACCATTTGGTGGCCGACATGTCTGAAGTTTTTCCTGTTTCATCAATCCACTCTTTGTCTTCAAATGTCACGAACCAGCTTGAATCAGAATTAATGGTTTTGCCTTTGACATAAATCACCGGTACCGATTGCTGGTTAAAAACTTTTACGTTGATTCTATGCCTACCAGCGGCTACTGTGATTGAGGTAGGTGTTCCTTCAAGCATCTTGCTGTCAACCTTCACATTGTAAGATCCCTCGGCGTAAATGAATACTTCTTCTGGCTGAACCAAGTTGAAGTCTTTATGAAAATCTACAAGCGGATAATGACTATCTATTTTCCAAAATACAGGATAAAAACTTCCGCGCTCTGTTCTGCGATTTTCCATTTTGTTGGCAAGCCAGATTTCATAGTCGCCGGGATACCAGATCCAGGTTGCTTGTTGCGCTTCAACGTTATTCAATAAACAAACAAACGTTATGATCGACAAGAGGCTGCGTTTCTTTATAAAACCACATAGAAGCATAGGAGCATAGAGATTTAGTGACCGTTAAAGAATACATAGAGAGCAATCATTATAGCGCATAATAAAATCCACGACAACCAAACCCTCCTTGTCGGTTTTACTTCCGCAGCTTCAGCCGAGTGGGAAGTATCTGCAACAATTGCATTTTGATCAAGCAGAGAAATAACAATCGCTGCAAACAACAAGAATAGAAAAATGTAAAACGATAATAAAAGGTAATGTGGCCAGAAATGATATCGATCTTGCGGAAAAATCCACAAGTAACAAATACCGGTGCCGAGGCTAAATGCTGATCCGAATGAAAGAATTGTATTGACTGCTCTCCTGGTGGTACGTTTCCAGAAAACAGTAAGTAGAAACACGACCGACAGCGGCGGCGCAATAAAGCCGAGAACAGATTGAAAAACATCAAAGAGATTTAATCCTTTGATCTGATCGATTGCGAGGGCCATCATGATCGCAAATGCACAACCTGCAATAACGGTAATGCGTCCAGTGCGAATGATATCAGCGTTAGTTGCCTGCGGATTTATTTTCTTTGCATACACGTCAGATGTGAAAACGGTGCTCAACGCATTAAGCGATGAACCAATGGTTCCTACCAACACAGCGATGAGAACTACAATCACTAATCCGTTCATGCCGCTCGGAAATAAATTCGTGACCATGGTCATGTATGCTTCAGTTGGATCTTTTAAGCCGGGAAAAAGTATGAAGCACAATATACCTGTGAGGATGAATAACGGAAGCGATAATATTTTCAACCAACCAATGAAACTAATTCCCAATTGTCCTTGCTCCAGGTTCCTTGCGCCCAGAACCGATTGCACCATGGCCTGGTCTGTACAAAAAAATGCAATTGCCGCAACAGGATAACCTAATAGGATTGCTTGCCATGGATATTGCTTGTCGGATGACGGATGAATAAGGTTCCAATAATGTCTCGGAGTTTGTTCGTAAATCTCATTCAAGCCACCAACTTTTATGATACCAATTATCGACAGCGTGAGTGAAACAAATATCAATAACAGCATCTGAAACACGTTCACTTTTGCAATTGCTTTTAATCCGCCGGCAAAAGCAAATAACCCCGCAAATAAAACCAATACAGTTACTGATTGCCACATGGGAATGCCGAGAATTTGTCGAACGAGAAAACCTCCGGCAAACAAACCAAGTGACAGCCATGAGATCAGGATCTTGATCAACGCATACCAAGCCAGAATAGTTTGAGTTGATTCGCCATATCGATTACCCATGAATTCCGGCATGGTAGTCACTTTGGCCGCGAGATATTTTGGTGCGAACACCATTGCCATCAAGAATAAAAAGACAAATGCATACCAATCAAAGTTGATGGCCACAATCCCTGTGGTATATCCTATGCTCGCAAATGCGAGTAGCATGGACGGACCAACATTGGTGCCCCACATGTTAAATCCTACACTCGCCCAACCAAGAGATTTATTAGCAAGAAAGAATCCTTCGCCAGTTTTTTTCTTTTTCGAAAAGCTCGCGCGATAGCCAATCACTACCAGGATAACCAGGTAGGCAATCACAATTGCGTAGTCAAGAAAAGTGAGCCGGTCGATAATGTTTTGTCCCATTAATGATGTACTAATTTTTCTGTCAGGATGCTGGCCAATCCAAATTCGTTCAACACATCCGTAATCTTTACCGGCTTGCCAGTTTGCAATGATTTGTCCATCGCTTGCAACAGTGCGATAGTTCCTATTCCTTCAATCATGTCGGGATAAGCAGTGAAATTCTGATCGATGCTGTCTGCGAAATAGTCAAGATAATTCTGGTATTCGCCCGCATGATGACTCTGTCCCTCGAAACGGAAATAATATTTCAGCGTAGCGTCGCCCCACGTAATGATTTTTTCCTCTCCGGTTTTATCGGTTATTGAATAACGCAATTCGTGATAATCCGCCTGACTGGCGCCTTCGGTTCCACGAAGAATACAGCTCATTCCACTGTCGCGCTTTGCAGGTTGAATCGGTCCAGTATAAGCGCCACTAACCCGGGCTACTCTTCCATCTTTCGATCTAAAAATAAAATGCATCACGTCTTCATTCTTCAAGCCCGCTTTCCTTCCATTTTTACTCATCATTCCATATCCCATCACTTCTTCTATATTCGGCAAATACCAGCGAATGAAATCCACGGGATGGCTGAGTCCACCATACAGCCACTTAAAGGATTGTTGAAGCGCCCAGTCTTTCTCTAGGAACCATCGGTGGTCAGCATGATAATAACTTTCGATAGTAATTAATTCACCAATCATTCCCTCCTCAAAATCTACCCTTTGTTTCCGTGCAGGTTCAAAAAATCGAGAACTCTGTCCCACAAAAACTTTCTTGTTCACCTGACTTTGAACCGACAATAATTCTTTTGCTTTGGATAAATCGTCAATGAATGGCTTTGTGCACACAACGTGCTTACCATGAAGCAAGGCCTGCTTCACATGTTCCGCATGGAGATGATCAGGAGTGTAAATGGCAATCACGTCAATTTGAGGATCGTCCAACATCTGTTGATAGTCGGTTGTGAAGTTCCGGAAATCGAATTCCGTAGCACGTTGCCGACAAAGCTCTTCGTTCCTATCGCAAATCATTTTCAATTCATACTTCTCACTGGCAAGTGCTGCAGAAATTGTACTTCGACCTTCTCCCAACCCTAAGATTCCTAATCGTAGCATAAGCAATTCATTTTTGTATCGTGATTGGGTTTAATATCACCCAGGTCTCACCTGGACTCGTGCCATTAATACCTTCCTGGTATTTTTTCATCAGCTCATTCCAATCATTCGCTCTCGGATTGTTTTCAATTGTTTTGGGATTTAATTCATCCAGACTACTGCCTTTCGGAATGCTGATGACCAACATAAGTTGCCGGCCATTTTTATATACCAGGAGCTGTTGAAAATTTGCCTGGCAAAACCCATTTGACACTTCGGGCCATTTTTCGAATTGGGTGGAATGATAATCCAAATACTCTCTTTGCAAATGGGCATCGTCTACCAGGTTGGCTGTTAGAAGTACATTCTTCCAATCTCCAGCACTCGTGTTGCTATGACATTTTGTGCGATCGAATACATAGAAAGGAACAGAATAGATTTTTATCTCGGTTTCAGTCCAGGCGTCGAGAATTGAACTTTTTAGACTGTTCGTGTCTCCAATATTTCCAAATATGGCAAAATGATTTCTCCAATTGTAGATGTCCGTTGAAGAAACGTTATGTTTTTTGAATACGTCCAATAATTGATCTTTATCATAAGAGGTTCCTGGCTGGAATTTTAACTCCATTACTATCGGTTTATTGGTTGCAGCGTATTCATTAAAGTAATTAATCGGCCAATGAGTGCTGGTTGTCTTCTCTGCCAGTAATCCTTCAAAATTCTTTTGCAGACCTGCATTGCTTTTTGTTGAAGCGCTCACCATCGGTCCATTATTTTCCCATTGATTGCCTGGCCCATTTGCATTTTGCAAAAATTTTTCGGCTGGACACCAATTGTCCCGCACAGTAATGCCCGAGGATCCTTCGTCGGTGTATAAATAAAACCAATGATTGGGATCGTGCGCATAGGGTGCCCTATAGATGCTATCAATGTAATTATTACTAATGATGGTTCCGGGTTGAGCGGATAGCGTATAGATAGCCGCCACATCGTACATATGTTTTGCGTAATGCGTGATCCTATTTGCGATGACTTTGTTGTCACGCATCACATTTGTGCTTTTCGTCCATCCCCATCCAAGACTAATACCCGTATAGGAAACATTGCGCACTTCGTTATGCTCTATGTTGATACCACGAACGTAACCGGCACCGATGCCAACACATCCCCAGTCTTCGTTAGTTACATCGGTAACAAGATTATTACTGATTAATTCATTCGTGCAAACTTCGCGTTCGTCGGAAGGTTGATATGGCCGATGCGTTTCGAATGACTCATCAGAAAAAGTTCCAACTAGTATACCGCTACCACCAATATCTTTAAATACATTTCCAACTATTGAATCATTGCTGGTGCCTTTGATGTGATCCAGGCCAGTAGCGGAGAGATGTTCAAAGCGACAATTCTCAAAACCTGTATGGTTTGCATAGCTCACCTCAACGGCTGCAGGAGGCCGACCAATCCATGCCTGGTTTTCTAATCCTTTCTTATCGGGTGTTCCAGGCACTTTCAATTTGTATGCGTCCAGCAAATACATTCCTGCTTGCAATGGCACATGTCCGGATGTAGAAGGACGAATCCAATTAGTATACTGAAAAGAAATTCCTTTGAAGTAAACGTGTGAAACAGGATGATCAATTGTCCCTTGTATTTTTACAAGCGTTTCCAACGCAGGAACATGTACATATGCCTTACCGGGGAAGGCACCTCCTCCTGGATAGTAATAAAGTTTGCGGCTATGCTCGTCGAAATACCATTCATCCGGTTCATTTAAAAATTGAAGCGCATTACTTAAATAAAAGGCGGAGTTGCCAGTTTTCTTCGAGATCCACGGAGCAGGCCAGGGATGTTCAGATTGAATGCGACTTTCCGGTTGGTGAAAAGTCAACTGAACGCTATCGCCCTGACCTTTCATCGACTCAATCCGAAGAATTGCAATGGCCCACCACTGGTGAATGAACATTTCCGCGCCATCTACATTTGAAAGGTCCATGCCTTTCGGTTTCGGGATCCAGCAGGTCTGGGCTTTTCTGTCCCACGAAAGAATTCGCGACATGCTGTCTGCATTTCGTTCTCTTGCGCGAATAACTTTTCTTCCATCAACCCACAGTTCACGAAAAGTGTTGACCTCCCCAACTGGAATGGTAGTCACCCAAACTTTGCCAACGGCACTTTTCGGCAATCCAGGAGTTGATGCGCTGGCTTTTTTCCAGCCGCCAATGGAAAACCCGCTCACTAACACCGGATGTGCGCCTTCTTCTGCTCTTATTATAGTTGGGCTTTCGCTAGTACCAGCATCTTCCGGTCGAATAAGAATTGGTTCGCTTAGTTTGTAATACCCATCCCCTACTATTATTTCGATTCCATTTTTGATCATAGGATCATTCAACCTACGCATCTCCCTAGCCTTGCGCAGCCCAATAGTAAAAGATTGAAATGGGTGATTCTTCGTCCCATCATTGTCGTCTGACCCGTTTCGATCAATATAAATCTGTGACAACGCAAGCGCTGGCAGAAAAAGAATAAAAAGTTTTGTAAAAAGAATCCTCATCAATTATCCTGGCTTTGAAAAATCGATTTTACGTAGGCCGTATTTGATCCAAAATTCTTCTTGACATTATTTGGCTCTTTTGCATCTCTCGACCTTTCTATCACCAGCCAACCCTTCCACTTCATTTTATCTAAAGTTTCCTTCACCTTCTTCATATCAAGGCGCGTATTGTCTTTCAGCAAAACGCCATCATCGTCTGTACAGTGGATTTGAACAATATATTTTTTGCCAAGCGTTTTTAATTCCTTTTCTAAATCACGACCATTCTTCAATGCGTTTGAGAAATTGAAATAGCTTCTGATTGCGGGCGAGTTAACGTCTTCAAGTAATTTCTTCTCGCCGTTTGCATCGAGGGCTGTTTCAATGCCAATGACAACGCCCGCATCTTTCGCCATCTTGCCTGCAACTTTCAATCGTTTCACTACTGAATCGCGCAACTCAGGCTTTTTAACCAGATCGCATTGTATTCCCAGCGGAAGAAACGCTACTTTAACGTGCATCAACTTCATAGTGGTGATACAGTCCTGGATAGACTGTATGAATTCCTCTCGCTGGCAAAATGATTGGGCGTAGTATCCAGTCATGGCAAGAGATGGGATTTCGAGGTTCAATTCTTTTGCTCTGTCAAGGAACTGTTGACGAACTGAATCAATTAATAATTTGTTGTCGAAGGTGGGTCGATTGCCTAATCCTCCCATGTCCACCTCCACTCCATCGGCTCCTATTTCTTTCGTCAACTGAAAGGCCCCCAGTTTCTGGCGCTTAAGAATCATGAGGTCTATAACCGCCACTTTGTATTGCTGTTTTGAATGGTCAGCTTTCTGTGCTTGTAAAGCTCCAGAAAGAAAAAGAATGATTAGGGTTGAAAATATTTTTAAAAAGTTTTTTGTCATACGTCACTCAAATTATTTCGTTTCGGATTCGTGAATATCGTTACTCTAACCACATAGTTACATAGGGGCCCATAGGTTTCACATAGAAGACTTATTGTTGTTGCGCAAGTTGAAGCGCAGCAGTTTTTTCATTCCGCTTGTTTTCCCGCCAACCGCTATATAAGAGATTTTTGTCGATCACAGGTTTTGGAAAAAACAAGCTTGCAGCGTAGCCTACACCAATTACTACAAGGTGGCTGTATACTCCCAACATCAATTTGTCATGCTTGAAATTATACGGTCCGAGATCAAGCAGTAATTGCTTGTTGTCACCCAATCCAATTTTTGTTGATGTGAGAAAAGCATAGGCAGTAAATATCACACACGCAATAATGGCAATCGTAACACCCTGCCTGTTGGCACGCGCTGTGAAAAGTCCCAAAAGAAATATTCCCACGATGCCGCCGGAAAAGATGGCATACAGAGTGAATACAATGCCTAACACACCATCACTTCCTGCGTTCACATAGAGGATACCTATAAGTATCGTCAAAATACCAGAGAAAATAACTATCGCCTTACTCGCTACGAGGTAATGTTTGTCCGTGCGATTCTTCCTTGCCTTTTTGTAATAATCTTCCACTCCAACAGCAGCAAGACTATTCAGGTCGGCACTCAGACTACACACTGCTGCAGAGATCATTGCTGAGAGGATCAGTCCCACCACGGCAACAGGCAATCTCGTTTTAATGAAATAAGGAAATACTGCTTCGGCACGTAGCCCTTGCGGTAATGGTTGCTGCGTATAGTAAACAAACAACGCCGTTCCAATGAACATAAAAATCATCCATACGGGAACTGTAAGCAAGATTCCCATGAGTGAAGCGCGAATCGCCGACTTATCGGTTTTAGCGGTAAGATATCGCTGTACTACTGTTTGATCTGTTCCATATTTCTGGATAGCGTAAAATGCTCCATTGATGATCATCACGACCAGGGTCAGTTTGGTGAAATCGAGTTCGTAAGGACCAAATCCAGTATGACCGTTAGCCTTCGCCACACGGAAAATCTCTGAAGGACCTCCATGTGTTGAGAAAAGCAAAACACTAATGCAAATGATGCCGCTGGCAAACAGCATGAATCCCTGGAAGACGTCGAGCCAGATTACAGCTTCTATACCACCAAGCAAATTGATCGTTATAATAAGAACACCCACCAGGCAAACCACAAGTATCATATTGCCGCCAGTAATATTATTCAACGCAACTGCCAGTAAGAAAAGAACAGTTCCCATGCCTGAAAATTGTCGCAACACAAAAGCAATAGAACTATAATAGCGCGCAAATGATCCGAATCGCTGTTCAAAATATTCATACGTGCTTAAGCGAATAACTTTTCGATAGAGTGGAACAATAAACCAGATGACGGTCGATAAAACAATTGGTACCATTAGGCCCTGCACTAACAAAATCCAATTGGATGAATATCCAGTACCAGGATATGCCAGAAAAGTAACGCTGCTAATAAGTGTTGAGAGCAGGGACAATCCAATGGCCCACGTAGGAACCCGCCCCTGCGCGATGAAATATGCTTTAGTGGATTTCTGATTCTTCGAAAACCTGAATCCAAAATACAGGGTCGTCAAAAGAAAAAATCCAATAATTAAATAATCGATCAAATGAATGGAATCATTCATATGGTAGCGTTACACGTTTAATTAAATTTCCACTGAGCGGGCCATTCATAACTTCCGGGCTTAATGGTTAGGTGCATATCATTCCCTCCAACCACTTGCATCCGCAAAATGCCTTGCGCTAATTCCTGTTGTGGAATAAATGAGTGCCATCCCAATTTCCTGGTGATCGCATACGCGGTTGCTCCGCCTTCGATCATCAATTCTGAAATTTCTGTTCGTTCAACTATTCGTTTTGCAATTTCAGCTAGCTTCAATCCTAACGACTGCGGATCCGCTTTCTGCGATGTCCTATTGTCTATTGCTATAATCACTTTCTTATACTGCTGTAAAATGCGTTTCACATCCTGGAGCCAGGAATCAAATTCATCACCATCAATATTAGTCGAGTTAAAAATCCTCTCAGGCATATAACTCACAACAGTTGAATGATCGCGAATACGTTGCACATTTTTTGTGAATGTTGTTCCTGAAATCAGGCACGTAGGTCCGACCACGGCCGGGGTCCTATGGACCGACGACCGGGCCCCATACTGCTTATTCAATAAAGCATTAAAAAAAGAACCACCACCTGCCAACAGAAAGGTTTTGTCGGCAACATCTGCCCACTGCTCAAGGTCAGTTTGTGATTCTGCTTCGCCCACATTGATTCCGTTTGCAATCGGTTGCTCGTTTCTCCTTATCACTTTCACTGGAATTTCGTCGGTTCCCAGCATTTCTTCCACTTTCGAACTTGATATCGGAAATTCGGGATCGATGGAAAAACTTGTCTCATGAATCGATTGCTCATTTATATAGTAGTGTCCATTTCGGATTACCCTTGCTGAAGAAGGGTTTATTGGAACCAGTAATCCTTTCGTCAAATTCATAGCCTTCATCTGCGCATTCATTTCAGCCAACACGTGACCGCGCAATACCGAATCTGTTTTTTTATAGAAAAGAGAAGGCTTGAATTTCCAGGCCTTTGCGCTCAACGATGCCATTATTTCAGCGGCTTGCTGCTCAGCTTGTGAACGTGTATTGGTATAAACCACTATTACTTCGTACTTGTCTGATTCCATTAAATCATCAGCAACGATTACACTTAAATCATATCGCAAGGCGATGCCTCCCATTTCCGCGGCTCCCGTAATATCGTCGGCAATGACCACGATCATCGATTATTATTTCTATTCTTACTTAATTGAACAGCGGATTCAATTGCGAGTATCATTGCATCGGCACTTGCGATTCCTTTTCCGGCAATTTCAAATGCAGTACCATGGTCAACAGAAGTCCGGATGATGGGAAGACCCATGGTAATGTTGACGCCCTTCACACTTTCCATTTGCTGCTTTTCTTTATTCCATTTGAAGCCATTCAACTTAAATGGAATGTGTCCCTGATCGTGGTACATGGCCACTACGCCACCATATGCACCGGTAGCGGCTTTCGCGAATAATGTATCCGGCGGAACAGGGCCATCCACTTGATATCCCAACTTCAATGCCTCAGTAATGGCAGGTTTTATTTCCAGATCGTCTTCTGTTCCGAACAATCCATTATCACCGGCATGCGGATTCAATCCTGCCACCCCAATTTTCAAATTTGACTCGCCCAATTGCTGAAGTCCGTCATGTAGCAAATCAATCACCTCAAGAATCCGATTCTTCTTTACAAGGTCGCAAGCCTGCCGCAACGAAACATGCGTGGATACGTGAATGACTTTGAGATTTTCCTCAACCAGCAACATCGCATATTTGCGCGTGTTGGTGAAGTGCGCATAAATTTCAGTGTGACCGGCAAAATGATGTCCAGCCTCGTTGATTGATTTTTTATTAATTGGCCCGGTAACCGTTGCATCTACTTCTCCATCTAACGCGAGCTCAATCGCTTTCTTTACTGCTTCAAAGGCCGCGTTACCTGCCATTGCAGAAATTTCACCAAACTGCAACTCATCTATGCGCACATTTTTTAAATCGAAGACGTCGATTATACCGTTTTGAAATATTGCTTCACTTACTTTACTGACTGCATTCACGCTGGCTTTCAAACCAAGGATAGAAATGATTTGATTGAACACAGAGGCGTCGCCAATAATTAGCGGTCGACAAGTTGCCTGCACATTTTTATCCAGCAATGCCTTCACTGCAATTTCGGGCCCAATGCTGGCCGGATCACCCATTGTTATAGCTAGGATTGGCCTTTCTTTCATCTTGATAATTCTCCCATTGATTTAAAAGATTATTCAAACCGTTGATCAACTTAATTTTTTCTTCCATTGATTGTCCATATATAGGGGGCATCACGTATTCTTCGCATAAGCCATATTCCTTCATCAATATTTTCAATGCCCATAAAGATTCTCCGAGTGTTCTTCCCGATTGATACAAGGCGCCCCATTCATCAGATAATTTTTGAAGTTGATGTGCATTGTCCCGATCCCCTTTTATTGCGGCCTGGAACAGATCAGCATAAAGCAGGGGTTGAATGTTTCCTGTGCTCGGAACAAGTCCATCGCTTCCGCTCAATATTGCATCGGCTGATTTTGCTGCCCATCCTAAAAAATGACTGAAGTCGCTCCTATCTTTCCACAATTCAACTGACATCTTTAATCGCTCTTCACTTCGTTCCGAATCCTTCAATCCAACAATATGCGGATGGTGGCTAAGTTGGTCTGCGACTGCTAATGGAATTGACATGTGTGTTGTAGCAGGAATATTATAAATCATGAGCGGTCCGGCAAGATTCTTTGCCAGCTGGAGAAAATACTTCAACATACCAGCGTCAGTCAAGGTATAATACGAAGGAACCGTTGCCACAACCACGTCAACACCCTGGTCAAATGCATATTTGCCGAGTTCAATTGTTTCTTCGAGAACGTTACTCGATACACCTGCATAAAGTACGTCTGTTCCTTGCTTAAGTTCGCCGGCGAGCTTTACAAACTCTTTTTTTAAGGATATGGGAAGCGATGAAGCCTCACCTGTTGTACCTAAAATAAATGGATGCACGTGGTTGGTGTGAAAGAATTCGAATATTCGTCCTACACCTCCGGAGTCCAATCTATAATCTGACGTGAGTGGTGTTACGCTCGGTATTACTACGCCATGATATTTTTTTAATGTCTTCATCAATACGCTTCTTTATAGATATTAATTGCATCGCCAATAAGCAGGTCTCTTGGATTGTTTTTCAATAGCCGTTGAATTTTCATACCAGATTCTGCTATTGCAGGTATATCTTCCTTTTTCACGCCTACTTCACGAAGATGAAGTGGCAATCCACAGTCGCGAATAAGTTGCTTTATTTTTTCCACCCCACTTTTTGCGGTAGTCATATCATCACTCTGCCTGTCACATCCCAGAGCCATTGCAACTTCTGCATAGCGGTTCGCAGACGTTTGCAGATTAAATTCCATAATGTAAGGAAGAAGCAATGCATTAGACAGACCATGTGGCAGGTGATACATACTTCCTAATGGATAAGAGAGTGCATGCACAGCGGCGGTATTGACTGGACCAAGACAAATTCCTCCGTATACACTGCCCAATGCAACGGCAGTTCTCGCATCTTCGTTTTCACCATGAGCAACCGCTTCAACAATATTTTGCGAAATAAGCTGCATGCCTTTGTAAGCATACAAGTCGATCATCGGATGCGCAAATTTGTTGGTATAGGCTTCCAGACAATGAGTGAGTGCATCTATGCCCGTAGCTGCAGTAATTGATGGTGGAAGCGACAAGGTCAGTAATGGATCCACAATCACAACATCCGGAACCAGGAACGGACTAATGATGCCCTTTTTCTGCCCATCCTCATCATCTACCAAAATTGCATTCGGGGAAACTTCACTACCGGTACCTGCTGTAGCCGGGAGACAAATCAATTTCTTAGCTCTGCCTTGAAGCAGTCCGTTGCCAACATACTCGCGCAGCGATTGTTCATTTTCCAATTGAGCCGCCACCAGCTTTGCAACATCCAGCACACTTCCTCCACCGATTCCAATCACCACATCGGGATTGAAAGAAGCAATTTTTGAAAATAATTCTTCGAAATCGCTGAAGTAAGGCTCGCCTGCGATGCTGAGGTCAACTAATGTATCAATTGATTTTGATTTGAGCTCCTTGATCAGAGAATCCAATCGGGGAAGTAACGGCTCAATGGTTACGATCAACGCCTTTCTTGCGCGCAACGAAAGAATTTCATTCGTCAGTTGATCAAGCTTCCCCCTTCCAAACACCAACTTGGAAGGAAAATAAATCGATATGTCGCGCATGTTCATCATCAGTCTTCTATTTCTACACTTTTAGGAGCCGTGTATCCTTTCATAGCGGGCCATTTGCCATCAATGATTTTCTTTCCTATTAATTTTTTGGGATCCACTTTCACATATTTTATTTTTTTTCTTCGCCAGGTATACACTATATGTACCATTCCATCTTTGCTTTGGATAATTGAGGGATACGAATATTGACTTATAGGAGAATCCTCGAGTATGGCGGCTGCGTACCAGGTGATGCCATCATTAGAATAAGCAAGATTCAACGGCGTTCTGGCGCCCTTTCCATTTTTTACAGAATCAGGAGGCAATACGTGATTGTACACCAACAACTGTCGACCGTCCTTCAACGTCACCGCATCAGTGCCCGAATTATTATTGGGAAGTGTTGTGGGTGTTAATGCTGACCATGTTTTTCCTAAGTCGGACGACCATGCCTGCATAATCGCTCGGTCTTTGCTTCGAGCTAATATTTGCAATTTGCCATTCTTGTGAATGAGGATCGAAGGTTGAATGGCATTGGTTGTTTTTCCGTCGTTGATGGGACCAATCATCGTCCAGGTATTTCCCAGATCACCAGATGATTCAAAATGCACTCTCCATCCATTTCCTTCAGTGCTGGATCCTGATAACAAAACGCCGTTTGATAATAGCACGGGTTTATTTTTTACGGGACCGATAAATCCCTCTGGCAATGCTTTTGGAGCAGACCAGGTTTTACCGTTGTCAGTAGAAGTTTTCATCCATCCTTTCCACGTAGAAGGGCTAGGACCAATTTTATAAAACAACAATAAATCGCCGTCGGGAACCTGAAACAATACAGGATTCCAACATGGGTACCGCAATTTGTCGTTTACAATTCCATTTGCAACAGAAACACCTTTTGTCCATTTGTTGTTTTCCATTCTGCTCAGCCAGATTTCTACATCAGGGTTTCTTTCTTTTGTTCCACCAAACCAGGCTGCAACTAACCCCGCTGGTGTTTCTGCAATGGTTGACGCGTGACATTCGGGATAGGAGGCGGTATCGTAAATGAATTCATCAACGAGTATTCCCTGTTTCCAAGGTTTTTGTGCTGCAACAGGAAAAAAGGCAGTTGATTGTGCAACAATCAGAAGAGAATATTTCAGTAGTCTATGCATCTTTTTGTTTATATATTTTCTTATTCACAGGGGTTACCGACCCTATGCCCCGATGGGACGAGTTAATTGGTATTTTCTTTCTTTTTAGCCTTCACTGCATCTGTGTAGGCCTTATATAATTGTTTCCAGTTTCTTCCGTTGCTATTGAGGAATTGCTCACTTTTTGTTTTATAGATTTCGAAAATGGCTGAGATCTGATTCATATTCTTATAATCGATGGCCTGCTCTCTGGCTTGTTTTAAATAGGTGAGGATCTGCGCTTCCTCTTCTGGTTTGAGATCAGGCACAATTGCTTTATAGCCCTTCATAGTGAATGCAACTTTCCCGACGGTGTATTTATCGAGAATCATTTCGACCTGTTCCGGCGAAAGATCTTTATTCAATGCATTCATTAAATCCTCATGCACCGATTTCGGCATTGCAGAATTGGCAATGACTTGTCGATCCAAATCTGACAAACGATTTCCCGTTGCGGGGTTGATGCCCGCCGGCACGGTGGTGAACGGATGTTCATTGTGCCAATCACGAATGGCTTGTAAATGATTGTAGATCGCGTTTTTTACTCTTGCTTCTTTGTCAGCATCATTGAGATTGAGTGAGGCTACCCATTCTCCTGCTTTCTTTTGTTGCTCCGCATCGGATTTTGCTTTGGCATCTTCAGAAATTGGCTTAATCGGATTGTTTGTGCTTTCCGTTTGCGCAACTGCGATTGTGCAGGTTGACAACAAGATCATACAAACAATTAATTTCTTCTGTAGAATATTCTTTGTCATAAATACTAGATTTCGCTTCGACGCTTTGCCCCTTCGGGGCAATAACACATACATAATTATTTTTCTACCGACCCGTTGCCCCTACGGGGCAAAGAATGCTATTCAAGTCTTCTGCTAGAAAATGAATAACTGCCACTCCCGATTTCAAAAACGGCTTGCCCGTTTTCCATTGTAAGAAATTGGACCCCACTCGCTGTAATCGCTGGTTTCCCTCCCTCCTGCACATCATCTTTTGATTTTGCAGTTATGTATACGATCGCATGAGCGTTCGCAGGAATAGTGACATCCCATTTCAACTGCCCATTTTCTTTTTTCCACGAGCTAATGATTTTTCCATATGGTGAATCATAGGATGTATTCGCGAAAGAAAGATCAACTTCGAATGATGGCTTCATAATAATCGTTTTGAACGCCACTTCATTTTCATCGGAGCTGATACCGCCAATATTTTCATACATCCAGATCAATAGGTCGCCCAACAACATCACATGATTTTGTGAATTCATGGAAGGATTAGCAGTATTACCATTCCATAATTCCCAAATGGTAGTGGCACCATTCTCCACCATGTACCCCCAGCTTGGATAGTTGGTGTTGCTGGCCAAACGATAAGCAAGATCTGGTCGACCGTATTTCGTTAGCCAACGCATTATCCATTGTGTGCCGATCACGCCCGTACTGATGTGTCCTTTATTCTCGTCTTCGATTTTGTTTACAATGTTTGTAAACACTTTTTCTGAGGCTTCGTTCGGTACCATGTTAAACGCTAGCGGAAGAATATTGGCAGTTACCGTGTTATTTGCGTATGAAGCATTGGTTTGGTTATAAAACTTTTTATTGAGTGCGATTTTCACTTTTGCCGCGTCGGTATCAAATGTTGCGCAATCGGCGGAGTTGTTTGTAAGAGAAGCGAACTTTGACATCAATTGCAGCAAATAATAGTAGTAAGCGGTTGCAATCAACTGCGGATTGGTGATGCGAGACGAATCCTTTGCATGAATAAGTTCTGGTGATTCGGGTGGAACACACCAGTCGCCATAACTATCTTTCATCATCAATCCTTCATTGTTTATATACTTACCCTTCATATAAGCAATCCATTTTTTCATTGCCGGGTAATGTTTAGAAATAGATAGCTTATCGCCATACTGATGGTAGAGCATATTAGCGATGGTCAGGAATGCTCCGGGCCAGGTCATGTTGTCCTTATAATAATACCAAAAGTTGGGAGCCACATCGGGAATGCTGCCTTCAGGTTTTTGCGCATCCTGGATATCATTCAACCATTTTGCATAGAGCTTGCTGTTATCAAACAAAAAACTTTCGCCATAAGAACCGATTGTTCTATCGCCTAGCCAGGGCTGCCGTTCATTTCTTTGCGGACAATCGATCGGCATTCCTTTATAATTGCTTCTGATTCCCCACCACGCGTTCTTATGAATTTGATTGAGGATGTTATTTGAAGTTTCAAATGATCCGATTGATTTTATCTCATCATACACCACTTCACCTGCAAAATCATTTACAGTGGGTGTTCCTGGATAACCGGTGATTTCAACAAATCGAAAACCATGAAACACAAAACGCGGACTCCAGCTTTCTTTGGCATTGCCATTTAGTGTATACACATCTGTCACCATCGCATCGCGAAGATTGGCCACATACAATTCTCCATTTGGCTGGAGGCTCTCTGCAAAACGCAACTTCACTTTATCTCCAGCTTTTCCGTGCACATTCATCTTAATCCAGCCCGCCATATTCTGGCCCATATCAAGGATATATTTATCCGCCGAAACCTTTTTG
>JADMIO010897372.1_pt1 | contig 35975 bp, 23 predicted proteins | sample 8958161 | NCBI WGS metagenome assembly JADMIO01 (sample SAMN16585339, study PRJNA669376) | soil metagenome | isolation source: Crop rotation soil | place: USA: Cullars Rotation, Alabama | collected 2011
TGTCGGCGGCACGTGGGGCCCCTCCGTCGCGGCTCCCTTCGAACCGCTTCTCCACCCCACGAGGACTCCGGCCGCTGCGGTGCCTTTGACAGACTGACGCCGATCGGCCTCCTCGAACGCATCGCTGCGCGGAACATCCGATCCGTCGGCTCGCGTGCAGAAGCGGCCCGGCGGCTCTCTCGTTTTTGAATGACGAAGATCTTCGTTGACTTTGACGAACGTCTTCGTCAATACTCCGCCGCATGGTAGCCAGACGCCCGCATCCCACCAAAGCCGAGCTGCAGATTCTTCGCGTGCTCTGGAAAAACGGACCGCTATCCGTTCGCGATGTGCAGAACATCCTGAACGAGTCGAAGACCACCGGCTACACCACCGTGCTGAAGACGATGCAGATCATGGCCGACAAGGGTCTGGTCGAACGGGACGACACACGCCGGCCGCAGATCTACCGGGCGCGCTACTCCGAGGACCGTACGCAGAAACAGATGCTGACGGACTTGATCCAGCGTGTGTACGGCGGTTCTGTCAAGGCGCTCGTCATGCACGCGATTGGCACGCAGAAGCCGTCTGACAAGGAGCTCGAGGCCATCGAGAAGCTACTCGAGCGTTTTGAGGACAAAGAGAAATGACCCTCCTCTCCGACTCCCTCAGCGCGGCGCTGATTCACTCGCTGTGGCAGGACGCGGTCGTTGGCCTGCTTGCGTGGATGGTCCTGGCAGGGATGCGTCAGCGTTCCGCGCATGCTCGCTACGCGGTGGCGTGCGCGGCGCTTGCGTTGATGGCGGTTATGCCCGTGGCAACGATGGCCGCGCTGTATACCCAGCCGCTGCCCGCCGCCGATGTGGCGACGACGGTCCCTTCTTTCGCAGTCTCTGTTTCCAGCGCCGGGGCGTCTGCGCTTGGCGACGCGCCGGCCGTGATCAGCATCCGGGACGTTTCATGGTTGTCCACACTGCAGACGTGGGCGCTGCCCGCCTGGCTGATCGGCGTCCTGCTGTTTTCGATCCGTCTTGTGTCGGCGAGCGCACACACGGTTGCGCTGAAGCGTCGCACTGAGCCTGCCGACGACACACTGACCTCGATGGTGGCAACGCTGGCCGCCCGGCTTGGCGTCACGCGTCGGGTGACGGTGCTCGTCTCGCGCGTGACCGCGAGCCCGGCAACGTTGGGATGGATCCGGCCAGTCATTCTGCTGCCGCCCGCGACAGTACTTGGCCTCACGACGCATCAACTCGAGGCGCTCGTCGCGCATGAGCTCGCGCACGTGCGACGGCACGACTACGCCGTCAACGTCCTGCAGATGATGGCGGAAACGCTCTTCTTCTACCATCCGGCCATCTGGCTGGTGTCGAGGCGCATTCGCGTGGAACGCGAGCTGTGCTGCGACGATATCGCCATCGAGGCGTGCGGCGATGCCGTCGGCTACGCAAAGGCGCTCACCCAGGTCGCGCGGCTGCGGCTTCAGTCGGAGGGCCTGGCAATGGGAGCGTCGAGCAACCCATTGCTCCGTCGCATTCAGCGTGTCCTTGGCGCCGGTTACACCGGAAACACCGTGTCTCCCCTGTGGATTGTCGTCACCGTGCTGGTCATGATGGTTGCGATCCTGTGGACGGGAACGCGAGCCCAGAGCTCGCAAATCTCGACAGACGGCGCGGCGCTCCGCGGTCGAGTGATTGACGCGGCCACGGGACAGCCCATTCCCGGCGCGCGTGTGCGAGCGGACCAACAGGACAATCCAACTGGCGTTCTCTGTCCCATCGACGATTGCACCTGCTGCGGCTTCACTTTGTACCGCGAGAACGCAGGAACCGATGGCCGGTTTGAAATCACTGGCATGGCGCCCGGCGACTATTTCGTTATGGCTGCTGCCCCCGGCTACATTCAAAGGCGCTTCGGACAAACGGCCGCCGACATGCCCGAAGTCACGGTGCGCGCCGCTGCCGGGCAGACTCCACCGGCGTTCGATATCCGTCTGGATCGTGCGGGCCTTGTCACGGGCCGCGTCTTCTCCGACGCAGGCGACGGCCTCTTTGGTGTGGAACTGGAGCTGTTCCGCCGGCAGTACGTGCCGGGCGGCGCCCGGCACATGGCGGTCGCGTTTGCGCAAACCGAAGCGCAGGGCGTCTACCGATTCCGCGACGTCACTCCAGGTGAGTACTACGTGCGCGCCTACGTGCCCCCTTCGATCCATCCAACGAGCGCAGACAAATCCCTGACCTACGCCGCCACATTTTTTCCCGCGTCAACCAGCCTCGAGACTGCACAGCCGCTCACGGTCGCAAACGGCCAGGAACTGTTTGGCATCGACTTTCCGCTGGTCACGACACAGATGCGCAGCGTCACCGGCCGATTAGTCGACCCCACCGGCGTGTCGCTGACCACCGCAACGGTGCGCCTGATGCCGGTGGGACACGGTCCAGTCGAGATGCCGGAGTCGCCCGTGACAAGAGACGGTCAATTCCGAATCGTTGGAGTGACGCCCGGAGACTACACGCTGCTCGTTGCCGACTCCGCGAACAACCGGAGCTGGAACAGCGCCATCCAGCAGATCTCAGTCCGGGACGACATCAAGGATCTGGTACTTGCAGCCGGCCCGAGCGTGAGGGTTGAGGGGCGGCTCGCCCGTGAAGATGGCACGGCGCCGCCATTCGATGTGAGGAACTTGCAGATTACCTTGGAACAACATCTCGGCCAGCAGATGGATTTCAGCAGCGGAATGACGAGAGACGTTCGCGCCGACGGGACCTTCGCCGTCCGGGCCGGCACAGGCACTAACTATCTGCAGATCGCAGGGCTGCCGGCGCCGCGATGGAACATCAAGCGCGCGACGCTCGACGGGTTCGATATCACAGACGAGCCATTCGACCTGAAGGGCGGCACCAGCCATCATCTCGAGATCGTCCTCACAGATCATGTCGTCCGTCTCACCGGCAACGTGACCGACCGCGATGGTCGTCCCGTCTCCAACGCCCTGGTCGTGGTCTTTCCTGACGACCGCTCCAAATGGGAGACCTCGCGCCTGATTCGAACGACCTTCTCGCACCAGCAGGGCAGCTACGACCTCGCGAACATCCCCGCCGCGAGCTACCGTGCCGTCGCCGTCACCGCGCTGCCGCGCGGAGCATGGACCGATCCCGCCGTGCTCGACCGCCTGTGGCCATCGAGCGTGTCGGTGCGCGTCGAGGAAGGCCAGCGAGTGGTTGCGCTGACGGCCGTCCCTCCGCCAACCGACCTGATTCAATGAGGTGATGGTCCGCCTGAAGGCGGACACTACGTACTGTGACTAATCGCGTAGCTTGAAGCGCTGCGTCTTACCCGTCGCCGTCTTCGGCAGCTCGGCGACGAATTCCACCCATCGCGGACGCTTGTAGATGGCGAGCCGGCTTTGCACGAACGTCTGCAGCTCGGCCGACAGCTCGGGTGTGGCGGTCACGTCTGGTCGGACGACGACATGGGCGACGGGTTTGATCAGGCCGTCGCGATCGGCGCGGCCGGTGACGCCGCATTCGAGCACAGCCGGATGCTCGACGAGCGCATTCTCCACTTCAATCGGACTCACCCAAATGCCGCCCACCTTGAGCATGTCGTCGGATCGACCGGCGTACCAGAAGTAGCCGTCCTCGTCCTGGCGATACTTGTCGCCAGTGCGAATCCAGGCGCCCTCAATCGTCTGCGTCGTCTTTTCGTGCTTGTTCCAGTAGAAGGCGCAGGTCGAGTCGCCCTTCACGAGCAGGTTGCCGATCTCCCCGCGCGCGACGGGACGATTCTCCTCGTCCACGAGCCGCGCCTCGTAGCCGGGGACGACGGTGCCGCTCGACCCGGGACGAATGGCGCCGGGAACGTTGGAGATGAAGATGTGCAGCAACTCGGTCGAGCCGATGCCGTCCAGGATCTCGATCCCGAATCGCTCCTTGAAACGCTGGAAGAGCGCCGGCGGCAGCGCCTCGCCGGCAGACACCGCACAGCGGATGCTCGAAAGATCGAACTCCTGCCCGTCGCGCCGGTGCCCGAGCAGCATTGCGTAGTTGGTCGGCACGGAAAAGAACAGCGTGGGCCGGTGCGTCTCGATGATCCTGAAGACATCACCAGCCGCCGGGGGCCCGGGCCAGAGGATCGTGGTGGCTCCGACCGCAAACGGGAAGTACATCGCGTTGCCCAGGCCGTAGGCGAAGAAGAGCTTCGCTACGCTGAAGCAGCGATCGGCCTCGCGGATGTCGAGCACGCCCCTCGCATAGAGCTCGGCGCACACCACCATGTCGTGCTGCAGGTGCACGCACGCCTTCGGCGTTCCCGTGCTGCCAGAGGAGTACAACCAGAAAGCAGGCGCATCGCGATGCGTGGGCTCGGCGTCGAGCTCTTCTGACCCCTGCTTCAGCATCTCCACAAACGGCACGGCGCCCGCCTCAGCGCGGCCGGCGACGATGACGTGACGGAGCGTGCGGCGCTTGTCCTTGGGTACTTCGGCGATGCGCGGGAGGAGCGACTCGCTCACGATGAGCACCGCGGCGCGAGAGTCGGCCAGCACATACTCGTAGTCGGCCGGCGTCCACAGCGTGTTGAGAGGTACCGGCACGGCGCCGATCTTGATCGCCCCGAAAAACGCGTAGATGAGCTCTGGGCCATCGTGCATCAGCAGCAGCACGCGCTCCTCGCAACGCACACCGAAGACGTCTCGCAGTGACGTACCGACGCGATTCACGGCGTGAAAGAGCTGCTGATAGCTGATGCGCTCGTCGCCGCACTCGATCGCGACGCGAGTGCCGTGTCCGGACGCGAGGTGGCGATCGACGAAGTGAGCGGCGGCGTTGAAGGTGTCGGGTAGATCGAGCGAGGCCACTAGGGGCGGGATTCTACAGGACGCGGGGGGCGGGCGATGCCGGTCATGCGGGCCATCCTGCCCATCACTTTCTTGACGTAGTTGCGCGTCTCGCCGTACAAGGCGACCTCGCGGCGGGCATAGCGCCGCGCGAAGCCAGGCCCTCCGTTGTACGCGATGAGCGCGAGCTCGGTTGTGCCGAACATCTTCAGCAGCTCCGAGAAGTAGCGGACGCCGCCTTCGATGTTCTGTTCGGGCTTCCTCGGATCGACGCCGAGCTCACGGGCGGTGGCGGGCATCAGCTGCATGAGCCCAATCGCGCCCGCGTGCGATCGGGCGCGCTGATTGAAGCCGGACTCGGTACCGATCATCGCCCGCACGATCCCGGCATTCACGTTGTACAGATTCGCGTAGGTATCGATCAGCGCTTCGACGCGGGTGGGCGGCGCCTCCACGAACCCGCTCTCATCGTCGAGATCCGGCGGCGGGTCGTAGACGGGTCGGCGTGCCGCAACCAACCGCTTGTACTGGCCATCCAGATAATTGGCGGCGATGTCGCGAGACTGTCCGGCGGCGAGCATTTCCCGCGCAACATCGAGCGCGCGTTGACTGATGCGCCCGCTCACGACGTCGGCGGTTTCGTGCGCGGAGTACCCAAGTGCCAGCAGCTGGTAGGCGGCCGCATCGCGGGCGCCCACCCCCGGCCTTGCTCGCACCCGCGGGCCGCCCGACGAGGTGTCCGGCGCGAAGAGGTCCTCGTATCGAAATGATTCATCAGCTGTCTCACCTGTGATCGCGTCCACCAGTAGGGACACATCTCCCAGGGCAGCCGCCCGATCGCCCTCCGAAAGCTGCAGCCGGGCGAATGCGCTCAGGAGCCGGCGCACCGCGGCCAGATCGAGCACCCGCAGGTCGATTTGTGCAGCGGACGCTGCCTGACCGGCACGCCCCACGGCGGAATCACGGCCGGCGGGCACCCGAGGAACCAGATTGGCGGTCCCGAGCGTCAGTACCACTGTGGCCGCCACGACATAGGACATCTAGATCAGGCATCGACAGGAGCGGCGCGCGCTTGAAAACGGAGACTTTAGGTAAGCTCTCCCGTGGCATGGCACATGCAGCGCTCCTGAGTTAGATATGAGTACGGCTGCGACCACGTTCAATGAGGAACCCTTCGAGCGGCAGCCAGAACCGCAGCCTCGCGCCTGGCAAGTCATTCGCCTGCTCGTGGTCGACGACGACCCGCAAGCGGCGGCGCTGATGGAGATCGCCCTGCACGACGCCCCGTTCGACGCCAAGATTGACACCGTTTCCACCTACGCCGCAGGCCTGGAGCGCGTGCTCAAGGGCGAGCACGACGTGTATCTGATCGACTATCGCCTGCCTGATGGCACGGGCACCGGATTGATCCACGAGGCGCGCGAAGGCGGCATCGAAAAGCCGTTCATCCTGATCACCGGCTATGGGAACTGGGCGCTGGATGAAGTCGCGTTTCGCGAAGGCGCCGCCGACTACATCGAAAAAGATCAGATCGAACGCCAGTTGAAGCACGCGATCCGCTACGCGCTGCGCGACTGGGAAAATGCGCAGGCGCTGAAGAAGGCCTACCAGGAAGCCTGGGCGACCAGCGTTCGCGATTCGCTCACCGGGTGTTTCAATCGCAAGCATGCCCTCGAAGTGATGGAACGCGAGCTGCGCCGGAGCAGCCGTCTGAAGACGCCGGTCTCGGTCGTGATGTTCGACCTGGACGACTTCAAAGGAATCAACGATCGGTTCGGCCACCTGTGCGGTGATGCCATGCTGCGCACGATCGGCGAGCGGCTGCGAAGCGCGCTGCGAGGCAGCGACCTGATCTGCCGCTACGGTGGGGACGAGTTCCTGCTGGTGTTTCCGGATACGCCCGCCAAGGGCGCGCGCCACGCCATCGCCACGCTCCGCCGCGATCTTCTCGAGCACCCGCTGGTGTGGCACGACCCGCGGTTGCCGCTCCATGACGAACGGCTCCCCATCAAGGCGAGCTTCGGCATCACCACCGTCAAGCCGGGAGAAATGGACGTAGCGTCGATCATCGGGCGGGCCGACGCCGCACTCTACCGGGAGAAGGCGCGCCGCAAGGGCGACGGAACCACGCGCTCTACAACGGCCGCGGCCGGCGAGACCAAATCATCTGCACTTCGTCCGGCCGTCCCGGATACGCGCCAGGATTGATCACGCGCAGCCGGCACCACAGGCCTTCGTAGAAACGGCAGGCCGCCAGGTTGGTGTCCTGCGTTTCAATCCTCAGCTCTTGACAGTTCCTCGACGCCGCCCAGTCTTCAGCCGCCCGAAACAACGCCGTTCCGATCCCCTGCCGCCGCCGCGCCGGGTCCACGCGAATGTCCCAGAGCGCGGCGATGTCAGTGCGGCCGTCCAGTATCGTCAGTCCGGGCGTATCGAACGCGATGACGGCACCGCCCACACGTCGACCGTCGAGAAACGCCGCCAGCAGACCCCACTGCGAGACATCGAAACGCTGGCTCCACGTCAGCGGCGGTTCGAGGAGGTCGTAGTCTTTCACGTACGGCTGGTCCACGCGGCGATCGATGAAGGCCAGCGAGTTACCGGCCTCTTCGATATGCAGGATCGCGTCAACCTGAAACGCAATCGACACCTTCGCGTGCTCCGGGATCTCTGAGATGGGCTGTTCGACGATTTCGATGGGCACCGTTTCCTTTTACCCTACCTCAGCCTTGGACCATTTGGGATCTTGTTCGATGTCGGCTATGAATTAGGCCACGTGTTTCAGCCTGGAGAGCGTCAGTCAGCCCGCGCATCGGTTCTCGCGGGCATCGGTACCGCTGCGGTCGGCATCCTGGTCCTGTGCGGGTGGACGTGGGATATCGAGTCGTTCAAGACCGTGTACGGGCCGATCACCATGAAGAGCAACACGGCGATGGGGCTGCTGCTGTGCGGCACCTCGCTCGCGCTTCTGCGCTGGTCTCCCCGCACATCCGTCGCGCTGGCGACGCTGGCCGGTCTGATCGGCGGACTCACCCTGAGCGAGCATGTCTTCGGGTGGGACGTCGGCATCGATCAACTCCTCTTCACCGAGGCGCCTGGAGCCGCCGCGACCTCCAGTCCCAACCGGATGGGACTCAACGCCTGCACCACGTTCCTCCTCGTGGCCAGCTCCCTGCTGTTGCTCGTCCGCGCGGAAGCGAGAAGCGCGGCCGTGGCACAGGGACTCGCGGTGCTGGGGCTCGTGCTCGCGGCCATCCCGATCGCCGGCTATCTCTACGGAGCCGAGCAGTTGTACGGAATCGCGCAGTACACAGGCATCGCGCTGCACACGGCGCTCGCCTTCTCTCTGCTCGAAGTCGGCCTCCTCCTCGCGCGAGCCGAACTGGGACCGGTGGCGATCTTCTTCAGCGTCGGTCCCGCCGGCACGCTGACACGCCGCATTGCGCTGCCGATGGTGGCGATTCCGCTTCTGCTGGGCTATCTGGAAATCTACGCCCGAAACCTGGAGGTCGTCGATCGCGGCATGGGCATCGCGCTCTATGCGATTTCCCTGATCGTCGTACTCGGCATCATGATGTGGCAGACCGCACAGGTGATCGAGCGCAGCGACCGCGCGCGGCGGAGCGCCGAGAGTGAGCGAGACCTGCTGATCGTCAAGGAGCAGCAGGCACGCGCCGAAGCCGAGCGTTCGAATCACCTGAAGGACAATTTCATCGCCACGCTGTCGCACGAGCTGCGCACGCCGCTCAACGTGATGCTCGGCTGGACGCGGATACTCGAGCACGAAAACGCCGATCCGGCCGAGCATCCCCGCATCGCCGGGCTCGTGGCCAAGAACGGACGGCTGCTCGCCAGGCTGGTCGAAGATCTCCTCGACATCTCACGTGCGACCACGGGTCATTTCGACATCTCCCGCACCACCGTCGCGCTCAACGCCGTCGTCCAGAGCTCGCTCGAGGCGATCACGCCAACCGCCGGCGAGAAGAGCGTCGCGGTGGTCGCCGAGCTCGATCCCATGGTGGAACCGATTGACGCCGATGGCCAGCGCGTGCAGCAAATCGTGTGGAACCTGCTGTCGAATGCGGTGAAGTTCACCGATCCCGGCGGGCAGATTGTCGTGCGGACGTGGCAGGATCGCGAGGCCGTCATGCTCGCGGTGTCGGACACTGGCGTCGGGTTCAGCGAGGCATTCGCCTCCGACTTGTTCAAACCGTTCCGGCAGGCCGATTCGTCTGCCCGCCGCGAGTACGGCGGGCTCGGCCTGGGCCTTTCGATTGCCAGGCATCTCGCCGAATTGCACGGCGGCTCGCTCACCGGAGCGAGCCCTGGCACCGGCCGCGGAGCCACCTTCACGCTGACGCTGCCCCGCTGGAATGCGATGCAGCTGCGGCAGGCGCCCACCCCTCTCGAGGCGCGGCCGGTGATCACGCTAGACGGCGAAGCCGCCGTGAATTGAGGGTTAGTCGAACGGAAGGTTCTTCGGCGATCGGGTTTCGCTGAGCGCCTGCGGCATGCCCAAATGGTACCCCTGTCCAAATGTGATCCCGAGTCCGAGCAGCGCTTGTTCTTCCGTGGCGCTCTCGATCCCCTCGGCCACGAGCGTCGCGTTGAGCGTGCGCACGAACGCGACGATCCCCTTGGTCAGCGACGCGCGCGCAGCATCCTCGTGCACACCGCGCGTGAGGAATGAATCGAGCTTCACGATGTCTGGCTTCAGCCTGAGAATGTGCTCGAACGACGAGAACCCCGCACCGACATCGTCAACGGAGATGCGCAGGCCGGCGCGGCGCAGCGGATCGAGCGCCGCTTCGAGCGCCACGTAATCCTGCACTCGTGCATGCTCGGTGAGCTCGACGACGACGCGGGTCGCCATCGGACGAATCAGTTCCTGGAACTCGGGCGTGAGAATCGCCCGCACAGAGAAGTTCACCGCCATGTAGTACTCGGGCGGCAAACGGTAGAGCTTCGACAGCGCTGCGCGCGCCGCCGCGATCTCGAGATCGATCCCCAGGCCAAGATCCCACGCCTTGGTGAACCACTGATGAGGTGAATCTGCCCGTTGCGTACGAAAGCGCGCGAGTGCTTCGACCCCGACCACACGTCCGGAGGTCATGTTCACAATTGGTTGAAAGACAGAAACGACTTCGCGGGCCAGTTCCTTGATGTGCATCCTCGACTGGTCAAGCGGGTCAGTATTCACCCAGGTTCCCTTTCCACAGGTCAACTACAGCGCCGTATGTGTTTTGGATTGCGGAGAACACCGCGACGACAGCAACCAAAAGAGCAAACCACACGCCACCCCTGATCGGCCTTTTCGCGTGCATGATGCGAGAAAGGCAAACGGTCCGGCTGTGTAGGAGTTACCCGCCCGCGCAAGAATTACGTGACGCCGTTTGCTAGTTCTTCACGTACTTGGTGATACCTCGCACCGTCGCCTCAGCGGTATACAAGTTCCCGGCCGCGTCGAGCGCGATGCCCTCACCCATGGCGCCTTCAGGAGCCGCCGTCTCATGCGGAGGCACGAACATCGTCACCTTCCCATCCTTCAGGTTGCCGATGCGAATGCCTTTCAGCCATCCGGGGTGCCGGCGCGCGTCCGACTCGGAGTCGGCGGCGTAGAGGTTGTCGTTCTTGTCGATCGCGAGGCCGCTCACCCGGCTGAACTCGCGGTACTCGCCGATGTACTTGCCCTCTTTGGTCAGGATCTGGATGCGGTGGTTGTGACGATCGGCGACGATCAGCCGCCCGCGCGAGTCCCAGACCATCGCGTGCGGCGTGCGGAATTCAGCCGGTCCGGTGCCGGTCTTGCCGATGATCCGAAGCAGCCTGCCATTCTTGTCGAACACCGAGATGCCGCCAACGAGATTCGGATCCTCCACGTCGGTGTGACTCTCGGAAACGTAGACGTCGCCGTTGGCATCGGTGAGCACGTTGGTCGGGTCGGTCAGCAGTTCAGGCGGGTTGCCTGCTATCCCCGGCTTACCCAGGATCATCAGCACCTTGCCTTCGGGGCTGAACTTCACGACGTAGCCGCCCTTGTTCTTTTCGGCAGGGAACTTCGCGAGCTCCTCGGCACTGGGACGGCGCGAGTCAGCCACCCAGACGTTGCCGTCGCGATCGACGTGGATGCCGTGCGGCCACACGAACATCCCTTTGCCAAAGGCGGTGAGCCGCTTGCCGTTTTCGTCGAACTTCTGGATTGGATCGATCGTCGAGCCGACGCAGCCCTGTCCGTTGCCGCACCGGTCGGCGGTCCACACCGACTTGCCGTCCTTGTCGATGGCCACGCCGTTGGCCGCACCCCATGGCCGCCCCTCAGGCACCATTCCCCAGTTTCGGATCTTGCGATACGGGTTCGCACCGCTGTTGATCGGCTGCTGCTCCTGCGTCAGCACCTGAACGCCCTGCACCGCCATCCAGGCGACGGTCAGCACCGGGAACACGAACCTGGCAATTCCATCTACCGACATCAGACGCTCCTCTCCGGCACAGCGGAAATACCAGAAACGCGCCGCAGTCGCAACTGATCGAACAGCGAGTAGGTCACCGGCGTGACGACGAGCGTCAGGAGCAGCACCAGCGTTTGCCCACCGATGACGACCCAGCCAATCGAATGGTTGGTGGACGCGCCAGCGCCGCTGGTGACGACAAGGGGGATCATGCCGACGACAAACGCCAGCGTGGTCATCAGGATCGGCCGCAGCCGGTTTCGGCAGGCGAGCACGATCGCATCGTGCGTGTTCATGCCCTGGGCCTTGAGCTGGTTCGCGTGGTCGATCTGCAGGATGGAGTTCTTCTTGACGACCCCGAACAGCACGAGCAGACCGAGCGCCGAGAACACGTTCAACGACTGCCGCGAAAGGATGAGAGAGATCAGCGCGAAAGGCAGCGTGAGCGGGAGTGACAGCATGATGGTGACCGGGTGCAGCCACGACTCGAACTGCGCCGCGAGCACGAGGTACATGAAGATCAACGACAGGGCAAACGCCGTGAGAAACGCGGTCATCGTGCGATTCAGCTCGCGCGCCTGACCGCCGAACTGGCCGCGGTACTCCGCCGGCAATCCGAGCTCGGACGCGCCCTCGTTGATCGCGTTCTGCACCGTCGCCTGCGACGTGCCGGGCAGCATGTTGGCGCTGACCGTGACCTGCCGCTGCCGATTGAGCCGGCGGATGTCCGACGGCGCCGCACCGCGTGTAAATCGCGCAACATTGTCGAGCGTCACGGCCCCGAGCCTGGACGAGGGCACCGACAGCTGCCCGAGCGCCTGGTCGGAATTCCGATCGGCGGCTTCGGCGCGCACGTGCACCTCGTACTGCTCGCCCCCCTCGTTGTAGGTCGTCACCGAATCGCCGCCGACGAGAAGTCTCAGCGCTTCAGCCGCATCCGAGAGCTGCACGCCCAGGTCGGCCGCCTTGGCGCGATCCATCCGCACCGAGAGCTCAGGCTTGCCGTTGTTCAGCGACGTGTCCGCATCCACCACGCCAGGGATGGCCTTGACCTTCTTGAGAAGCGCGTCGCCATAGCGCTGCAGCCCTGAGAGCTCCGGCCCCTGAAGCACGTACTGCACGCCGCCGCCACCAAAACCACCGCCGCCGACGTTCACCCGGAATCCCCGGTCTGCGTACGGCTTCAGGATGTCGGTGCGCACCTGCGCCATCACGTCGAACTGATCGCGTCCGCGTTTGTCGATCGGCACCAGCTTCACGAAGATCGACGAGTTGTTCTGCGTGCCGGCGCCGTCGCCCGCCACCGTCAACAGCGTATAGTCCACCTCCGGGATGCGTCGAATAGCGGTCGCGATCCGGTCGGCCAGCACCTGCGTGGCGTCGAGGCTCGTGCCTTCCGGCGCGCGGACGCTGATATCAAACCCGGATTGATCGTCCTGCGTCGTGAAGTTCACGTTCACGAACCTGAAGAGCGGGACGCTCGAGAAGAACACCAGCACGGCCAGGGTCGCAATCACGCCCCGGTGTGCCATCGCCCACTCGAGCATCCGCGCGTAGCCGCGGTCGAGCGGACCGAAGATCCCCGAGTGCTTCGAGTCGTGCGAGGGATCGGGGTCATCGCTCTTCCGCTTCACCTTGAGCCAGCGCGCCGACATCGTCGGCGTCAACGTGAAGCTCACGATGAGCGACACCAGGATCGCGAACGCCATGGTCAGGCCGAAGCTCTTCATGAAGCGGCCGACGATGCCGCTCATGAAGGCCACCGGAACGAAGATGGCAATCAGCGACATCGTGGTGGCGAGCACGGCCAACCCGATTTCTTTGGTCGCTTCGATGGCCGCCTGCATCGGCGGCATCCCCTTCTCCTCGATGAACCGGTAGATGTTCTCCAGCACGACGATCGCATCGTCGATGACGATGCCGACCGAGAGCGTCAACGCCAGCATGGTGAGCATGTTGAGCGTGAAGCCCATGTACCAGATCAGGCCGAAGGTCGCGATGATCGACGTCGGGATCGAGATAGCAGCGATCACCGTCGAGCGCAGGTTGCCGAGAAACAACAACACGACGAGCGCCGCGAGGATGGAGCCGACGACGAGGTGTTCCTCGACACTGTCGATCGAGGCCTCGATGAATTCGGCCTGATCGCGGACGATGCGCAGCTCGTAGCCGGCGGGGAGCACGCCGCGCAACTGCGTCAGGCGCGCCTTGACGCCGTTGACGATCTCCACCGTATTGGTGCCCGACTGCTTGCGAATCTGCAGCAGCACGGTGGGCACGCCGTTGACGCTGGCAACCGTCTGCGCGTCGGCCTCGCCATCCTCGATGCGGGCGACGTCACGCACGAGCACCGGGTGCCCGCCGATTTCGCGGATGACGATGTCGCCAAATTCGGCGGGCGATTCGACGCGGCCGCGGGTGCGCATCGTCACCGACTGGGCACCCTGATCGAGCCGTCCGCCGGGGATGTCAGCGTTCTGCGTCTGCAGGGCGCGCGACACGTCGTTGACCGTCAGGTTGAGCGCCTGCAGGCGTCCCGCGTCGAGCCAGACGTTGATCTGCCGGTTGCGGGCGCCAAGCACGAGCACCTGCCCCACGCCGTCGGCGCTTTCGAGCTGGCGGCGGAGCACCTTGTCGGCATACTCCGAGATCTCGCGCACCGGCTTCTGGGCGGTCACGGCGATCGTGAGCACCGGAAACGCGTCGGGATCGCGCTTCTCGACAATCGGCTGCTGGACGGTTCGCGGCAGCAGCGGCAGGATGCGGTTGACGCGGTCGCGCACCTCCTGCGTGGCCACGTCGGTGTTCTTCTCGAGGTTGAAGCCGACCACGACCTGCGACACGCCTTCGGACGAAACGGACGTCAGCGTGTCGATGCCGCTGATGGTGTTGACCGCCTCCTCGATGTGATCGGAGACCTCGCTCTCGACCTGCTCGGGCGCCGCGCCCGGCAGACGAGTGGTCACGATGATCGCGGGAAAATCAACGTTGGGAAATTGATCGATCCCGAGCTGGGCGAACGAGAAGATCCCGACAACGGTCAGCGAGAGAATGAGGACCGACGCGAAGACCGGCCGGCGGACACAAAGCGCTGCGAGCCACTGCATGAATGTTTCTGCCTACTGCCTACCGCCTACTGCCTACCGCCTACCGCCTACCGCCTACTTCGTTGCAGTAATGCGAACACCGTCGCCGAGCTGGGCAACGTTACTGACCGCCACTGATTCACCTCGCGTGAGGCCGCTCGTCACTTCCACGAGATCGTCCACCGCCTGACCCGTCGTCACAATGCGTTCCTCGACCATGCCGCCGGTAGACACCACATACGCGCGGGAGGTGCCCGTGATCGTGCGAATTGCGGCGGCGGGCACGAGCAGGGCGGGCGTTTCGGACGCCTGCTCGATCTTCGCCGTGGCGAAGAGACCCGGCTTCAGATCACCGCTCGCATTGGGCACGACCGCTTCGATGACGAGGGCGCGCGAGTCGGCCTTGAGCGACGGCGACACGTAGCGGATGGTTCCGGTGAACGTCTTGCCCGGATACGCGTCCACTTCGAGGGCGACCGAACGTCCGGGCGCGAGCGACGTCAGATACTGGCCCGGCACCGTCAGCTCGACGCGCATCGGGTTGATGCGCACGACAGAGGCAATCTTCGTCCCGCGCGCGACGTAGTCGCCCACGGAAACGAGGCGCTGTTCGACCGCACCCGCAAACGGGGCACGAACTGACGTGTCGGTGAGCGCCTTCCGCGCCAGTGTCACCCGTGCCTGCGCCCCGAGCAGCGCCTGGTACTGCTGCTCGGCATTGTTGCGGGAGATGTCGTACTGGCGGCGCGCGGCCTCGGCCTGTGTTCGGCTTCGGTCGAAATCGGCTGCGGAAAGCAGTTTCTTCTCGCTGAGCATCCTGGCGCGGGCAAACTCGGCCTGCGCCAGATCGTCAGCCGCCTTCGCGTTGCCAACCTCGGGCACCCGGTCAATCTCGAACGTGCCGTTGGCGCCAAATCCGAGCCGTGCCTGGATCTGGGCGGCGTTGGCCTCGGCCTCCTGCACCTGGGCGCGTACCTCGGTATCGGAGATCCGAACCAGCTCCGCACCCTCTTTGACCAGGGTGCCGCGTTCCACCGGCGTGGCGACGACGCGGCCAGAGACCTCGGCCGAGACTTCCGCCTGTTCCTCGGCGGTTAGGGTACCGGTGGCCGCGACGAAGCGCGAGATGGGCTTTTCGATGACCGGGCCGATCTCGGCGCGAACGGTCTTGATGTCGGAGGCGCCCGCGGCCTTGGTTTCGGCCGTCGTGGACGGGCGGCAGGCGGCGGCCGCAAGGGTCGAAATAAGAAGAAAGACAGGAAGACGCATCAAGCCTTCAAGTGTTTCACAGCAGCTTGGCGGTTCGAAAGGTATGATTCCGCCCTGACGATGCGCACCTATATTCCGCGGGCGTCCCGCATAGAGCTGCAGATCCCGGTCCGCTATCGCGTTGCCAACGCGCCGGACTGGCTGCAGACCAACGTCGTGAACATGAGCGAGTCGGGCATTCTCTTCGGTCCTACAAATGTGCATGAAGGCACCGAAATCGAGATGATCGTGTCGATCCCGAAATCGATCCGGGACCTGCCGGCCGGCGAGCACTTCTTCGTGGGCGAGGTCGTACGCACGACGGAGGCCGGCACGGCCGCCGCCGCGTTCCACGAGAAGCGGTTCCTGCTGGAGTCCTGAGTCATCAGCAGGATTCGCAGATATGCGAAGACAACTACGGACGCTTGTCTTGTGGTCATCCGCCGCCGCCGCGCTTGGCGCGTGGTCGATGCCGCTCTTCGGCCAGTCGGTCAGCTGGGACGCGAGGTTTCGCGCCATTCCGGAGGCGCGAAATATCGACAGCTACATGAAGCGCATGAGCGCCCGGCCACACCATCTCGGCTCTCCCTACGACAAGGACAACGCCGAATGGATTCTCACCAGGCTCAAGGAGTGGGGCTGGGACGCGAAGATTGAAAACTACGACGTGCTCTTCCCGACGCCGAAGGAACGGCTCGTCGAGATGACAGCGCCGTCGCCCTTCAAGCTGACGCTTGACGAGCCCGCCGTGGCAATCGATCCGACCTCGGGTCAGAAGACCGAGCAACTTCCCTCCTTCAATGCGTATTCGATCGACGGCGACGTGACGGGGCCGCTCGTGTACGTCAACTACGGACGTCCGCAGGACTACGAAGAGCTCGAGCGCCGCGGCATCTCCGTCAAAGGCGCCATCGTCATCGCCCGCTACGGCCAGGCGTGGCGCGGCGTGAAGCCGAAGGTGGCCGCCGAACATGGCGCCATCGGTTGCCTGATCTACTCAGACCCGATGGACGACGGGTACTTCGTGGACGGCGTGTTCCCCGACGGCCCGATGCGAAACAGCAACGGCGTGCAGCGCGGCAGCGTGATGGACATGCCGACGTATCCCGGGGATCCGCTCACACCGGGTATTGGCTCCACCCCGCAGGCGAAACGTCTCGACCTGAAAGAGGTGACCACGCTGACGCGCATTCCGGTGCTGCCGATCTCGTATGCCGACGCGCAGCCGCTGCTGTCGGCGCTGAGCGGACCGGTTGTTCCGCAGGATTGGCGCGGCGCGCTGCCCATGACCTATCGCTTCGGCGTCGGCCCGGCGCGCGTGCACATGAAGGTCGCCTTCAACTGGGATCGCGCGCGCATCTACAACGTCATCGGCCGAATCCAGGGGGCAACCTTTCCCGACGAATGGGTCATTCGCGGCAATCACCATGACGCGTGGGTGAATGGCGCCGGCGATCCTGGCTCGGGGATGTCGGCCGTGCTGGAGGAAGCGCGCGCCATCGGCGAGCTCGTCAAGCAGGGATGGCGGCCGAAACGGACGCTGATCTATGCGGCCTGGGACGGCGAGGAGCAGGCCCTGCTCGGATCGACCGAGTGGGTCGAAGACCACGAGCAGGAACTGCGCGAACATGCGGTGGCCTACGTCAACTCCGATGGCAACAGCCGCGGATTCCTCAACGTCGCCGGCTCTCACTCACTCGAACAGCTCGTCAACGCAGTGGCGCGTGACGTGGAGGACCCGCAAACGAAGTCGAGCGTCTGGAAGCGAGCGCAAGCCCGCACCATCGTCGGCGGCTCGCGCGATGCCAGAGCCGAGGCACGGTCACGCAGTGACCTTCGGATCGGCGCGCTCGGGTCCGGGTCGGACTATTCGTCCTTCCTGCAGCACAGCGGCGTGCCGTCGCTCAACATCGGATTTGGCGGGTTCGACTCGAGTGACGGCGTCTATCACTCGGTCTACGACGACTACTTTCACTACTCTCGCTACATGGACTCGGATTTTGCGTACGGCCGGGCGCTGGCGCTGGTTGGCGGGTCGCTCGTGATTCGCCTGGCCGATGCGGACCTGCTGCCGTTTGAGTTCACCAACCTCGCCGATACCGTGCAGACCTACGTGCGCGAGCTGAAGACGCTGGTGACGACACAGCAGGAGAACGCCCGCGAGCGCAACAGGCAGATCGAAGAAGGCGCATTCGCCGCGGTCAACGATCCGCGGCGTCCGCTGCAGCCGCCGTCACCCGAACCGGTGGCTCCGGCGCTCAACTTCGCGCCGCTCGACAACGCCGCCGACGCGCTGACGCAGGCGGCGGCACGCTACAAGAAAACGGTTGATGCGGGACGGGCCTTTACGGCCCGCCAAATTCAAGCTGTCAACGCCCGCCTCATACAGGCCGAGCGGCAACTCATCGACGAGGCAGGCCTGCCGAGGCGCCCCTGGTACAAGCATCTCCTCTACGCGCCAGGCTTCTACACGGGCTACGCGGTGAAGACGATGCCAGGACCACGAGAGGCGATCGAGGAAAAGCAGTTCGCGGAAGCCGACGCCGAAATCGCGCGCGTGGCCAGGGCGCTCGCGCGCGAGGCCACGCTGCTCGATTCGGCTACTTCGTTGCTGCGGTAGTGCTCGCCGACGGCGCGCAACTTACTGCTTGATGTATTTCGTCACGCCCCTCAGCTGCGCTTCCGCGGTGTAGACGTTCCCGGCCGCATCGATGGCGATGCCCTCGCCCATCGCGCCGTCGGTCGAGTTCGGCGTCATGTGCGGCGGAACGAAGACGGTGACCTTGCCGTCTTTGAGGCTCCCGATCCTGATCCCGCGCTGCCAGCCCGGGTGGACGCGCTCGGTGGACTCTGAGTCGGCCGTGTAGATCGTGTCGTTCTTGTCGATGGCCAGGCCGCTGCTGCGGCCGAAGTTGTCGTACTCGCTGACGAACTTGCCGTCCTTCGTCAGGATCTGCACGCGGTGGTTGTGGCGATCGGCGACGATGAGGCGGCCGCGCGAGTCGAACTCGACGGCGTGCGGCGTGCGAAATTCGCCAGGGCCTGTGCCGGTCTTGCCGATCGTGCGCAGGAACTTGCCGTTCTTGTCGAACACCGAGATGCGTCCGATCAGGTTGGGGTCAGCCACGTCCGTGTGACTCTCGGCTACGTACACATCGCCGTTGGCCGTATCGGTGACGACGTCGGTCGGATCGGTCAGCGCCTCGGGAGGATTCCCACGCACGCCGGGTTTTCCCAGCGTCATCAGGACCTTGCCCTCGGGACTGAACTTCACGACCACGCTGCCCTTCTTGTCTTCGCCGGGAAACTTGGTGAGCTCTTCGGCGCTCGGCACGCGTGAGTCGGTGACCCACACGTTGCCGTCGCGATCCACATGGATGCCGTGCGGCCACACGAACATGCCGGCGCCGAAGCTGCGGATCTCCTTGCCCGACTCGTCGAAGTGGTGAACCGGGTTGCCCTTGCTGCCAAGGCAGCCGGGCGCCGTGCCGGGCGAGCACCGATCGGTGGCCCACACGGTCTTGCCGTCGCGGTCGATGGCCACGCCGTTGGAGCCGCCCCACGGCCGTCCGTCCGACGTGAACTGCGCCCAGTCGCGCACGACCTTGTAAGGATTGGCGCCGCTGTTGACCGGCTGCACCTTGTCGGTCTGCGGTGTGCCCCCTCGCTGTTGCGCCTGCACGCCGATTTGCAGCGCCACGCAGACGATGACGATGCAAGCCGCCGGAATGAATCGAATGAAACGTACGACAGACATCTCGCTGCTCCTTATGAACACCGGCAGGCTACGGTTCCGCGACTGCGCCGGCAGCCGGCGGAGGCGAATTCGCCGGGCCCAGAATCTTACCGTCAGCCAGGACGGACTGCATGATGCGCCCCATCGGAAGTCCGTTCTTCACCGGCTCCAGCGTGAGCGTAATCTGATCCCCCGCCTTGAACGAATCCTTGCGGTAACCAACGGGAAAGATCACGTTCGGCGCCTGACCTTCCGCAATCCACTGCACCGGCTTGTTGTCGTCGCCGACGACTTCGAATCGCAGCAGGCAATGCGGATTCGAGTACACCCATTCCTTCACGGTGCCTTTCAACGTCACCCGTTTTCCGGTGTCGAACGCCGCGCTGCCGTGATGGGCGCCGACCGACGGCGACATCAACAGTCCGGCGGCGAGCGTGGCGACGATGACGAGAGCGTATTTCATTGTGCCTCCTTGCCGCTGACGCTGTTGCCGAAGAGCCGGTTGTAGTTCTCCTGCTCCGTAGGTGAACACGTGTACTCCATGACGTCGGTGCGCGGGTCGTGCAACCGCATCGGAAACCTCATCGTCTCCCACGGCTTCGAATAGACCTTGGGGTCGTCGATCGTCTCCGACCACACGAGCGTGTCGTAGTCGGTGCGCCGGAATGTTTCGGTGACATGCACCTGATCGCTGATCGGCCGGCCCGTGGAGTCGAGCCACACGCGTTCTTCAGGCATGGTGCCCACCGTCTCGACCTGCAGCGTGGAGTCGTCTATCCATCGGCCCACCGAGTAGCCGAAGAACCGCTGTTCGCGCAGCTCGCCGCCGACGTCCACGCCTCCGTCCACGACCTTGGGAAGCTGACGGCCATCGGTCCAGATGATGCGCCAGCGGTTGTCGTAGTGATACAGGATGACGACCTTGTACTCGTCCTGAAAGATCTGCGTGAGCCTGAGGTTGTAGTGGTTGTAGCGCGGGACGCCGAGCGGCTCGCACTTGTTCCTGGGATCGTTGCCCTCTGCCGGCAGCACGGCGTCGAAGCCCTCGAGCGCCTTGTGCGCTTGATACAGCGCCAGGCCGAACGGCGTGTACGGGAGCTGATTCTCCGGCTTCCCGTTGTTGGGTTTTGCGGGTACGCCGCCGCCCTGCGTTCCGGCGCCAGGTCCCGCAGTAGGGCCCCACGTGCCGGTCAGGTTGCGCCGGGGTGCGGGCTTTCTGTTGGCGGCGGTGATCGGCGGCTTCTCCCACTGGGGAGTCAGCCATCCTCCCGGCGCGTTGTTCGGCGCGCTCTGGGCAACGGGGTGGGCGCCGAGCGCCAGCGCGACGACGAGCCCCAGGATCGAAACGGAAACGGCATTTCGCATGATCGCCACTCCTGCCTTTGGTCGACGGCCTCCGGGCGTGTGCGATGTTATCCCGGGTGGCCGCGGAGTTCGCCGCGATGGATCGCAGCAGGCGGAGCTCCAACAACGCGAACGAGCGCAAGCTCTCCACCGAGGACCCGGGCCGGTTCGGGCCGTACACCACTAAGGTCATCTCGGCGCTAAACTCGGGACCGTTCGTCAAGGCTTGACTGACGTAGGCCCAGGATAGCAACACGAGTACGTCGCGGCTCACAGAAGGAACCGCGACGTACCCTGAGCGCGGAGTTACTTCTTCTTGCCGGCCTTTCCGAACTTGACGTTGTTGACGGTCCAGATGGCAGACGGTTCCGACCCGGTGCGTTCGGCGACGACGAACACGTAGTTGTCATTGGCCACTGCCGCACCTGGATTCGCGGCGACAAAGGCCGCCCAGCTTGCGCGTGGAACGACCCCGCCCTCATATACGACGCAATTGGCGTCGTTGACGATATCCACCACGCCGTTGACGCCACCACAGTAGTAGGCGTCCACGAACAGGTAGAAATCGGTGAGGGTATCGCCGTTGGTGTCGATCGGGATGTTGAAACTGAGATTACCCGGCGTCGGTGAAATGGTGCCGGAGTAGTGGTACGACAGCTGAGTCAGATCGGCGACCTTCGAGTTGTACAATGTCGAATCCAGCGTGTAGACGCCGGCGTAATCGCCGTCGGGATCTCCGCTGTTCAGCGCAAGAGTGGCCGAGCCCTTGGCGCCGCTCGAGTTCAGCGTGCACGTGCCCTGATAGATGCCAGCGTCGGACACGCCGTCGAAGCACTGAATCTTGTTCTGACCGGGCGCAGTGCCAGGGGGCCCTCCGGCCGCAACCGGTATCGACATCGTCAGCGCCACCGCTGCCAGAAACGCACCCGTACGAGCCATCGTCGTTCGCATTGTTTTACTCTCTCTTCTCGACGCAAAAACACCGGGTAGCCCTGCGGTCGACGGCAGGGGCCGGGGGAACGGCGCAGCATATAGCAAAACGGGCCGGGCGCGGTGGTCGCCAACCGCAGACGGTAGAATGTGCGCGGTTCCCATGGTTCGACACCTCTGGTACGTAGCAATCCTGACCGCGTGGCTCACCTCTCAGGCTGCCGCCCAGAGCCTCGCCGATCCCGCAAATGGCCCTGCGGCGCCGATCCTGCCCGAGACGGTGACGCACGACGAACGCGGCCGCGCCACGGTTCGCGCGGTGCGACTCACGCAGCCGCTTCGCCTCGACGGCCGGCTCGACGAGGAGATCTACAGGACCATTCATCCGATTGATGGCTTCCGGCAACAGGTGCCGCAGGAAGGCGCCCCGGCAACGGAACCGACCGAGATGTGGGTGTTCTTCGACGATGACAACCTGTACGTCTCGGCCCGGTGCCTCGACAGCCAGCCCGGTCGCATCACGGCAAACGAGCTACGCCGCGACAACAACGGCATCTTTCAAAACGACAACTTCGGCGTCGCCCTCGACACCTTCCTCGATCGACGGAATGCCTACTACTTCCAGACCAATTCGATCGGGGCCCTGCGCGATGCGAGCGTGACCGAGGGCATCAACAACTCCAACTGGAACACCGTGTGGGATGTGAGGACCGCCCGATCGGACGCGGGATACACGGTGGAGATGGTGATCCCGTTCAAGTCGCTTCGTTATCGGGGTGGAGGTCCGCAGACGTGGGGCATCAACGTCAGGCGGGTCGTCGCGTGGAAGAACGAGTCGTCCATGCTGAGCCAGGTGCCGGCGTCGTTTGCCGGCGGGTGGACGCAGATGTCGGTGGCCGGCACGCTCGTCGGGCTGGAGACGCCCGCGCAGGCGATGAACCTGGAACTGAAGCCGTACGCCGTCTCGTCGCTCACCACCGATCGTGCCGCACGCGTGCCCTTCAGCAACGACGCCAAGGCGAATGCCGGCTTCGACGTGAAATACGGCCTGACGCGCGGACTGACCGCCGACCTCACGGTCAACACCGACTTCGCGCAGGTCGAAGAAGACCTGCAGCAGGTCAACCTGACTCGCTTTGATCTCTTCTACCCCGACAAGCGCGACTTCTTTCTCGAAGGCCAGGGCGTGTTCGATTTCGGCGGACAGGCCGGCTACAGCGCGAGAAACGCCACCGTCCCGATCCTCTTCTTCAGCAGGCGCATCGGGCTGAGCAACGGGCAGTCGGTACCGGTGGTCGCCGGCGGGCGCGTCACCGGCAAGGCCGGGAAATTCGACGTCGGAGGCCTGGCGATCACGACGGGAGACAAAGCGTCGGCCGGAGCCCTGACGACGACGTTCTCGGCGGTGCGGGTGCGACGCAACATCCTGCGGCGGAGCAGCATCGGCTTCATCACCACGAGCCGATCGCCCGCGGCATCGACCCACGACACGAACGCGACGGCCGGCATCGACGCGAACCTTCGGTTCTTCAACAACATCCTGGCCGACCTGTACGTGGCGCGCACGTCAACGGATGGCCTGCGCGGCGACGACACCAGCTATCGGACCCACTTTCTGTACAGCGGCGACCGATATGGGGTGGAAGGCGATCGGGTCGTGATTGGACCGAATTTCAATCCCGAGGTCGGATTCGTCCGGCGCGGCGATGCGGCGATGAACTCGGGCACGCTGCGGTTCAGCCCGCGGCTGCGGCGGGGACGGCTGCTGCGCCGGCTGACGTGGCAGGGCGATATCGACTACATCACCGATGCGGCCGGAGAACAGCTCGAGGATCGCGTGCTGTCGGGGCTGTTCGGCATGGAATTCAACAGCAGCGACGAGGTCAACGTCACGGCGTCGAAGCTCTACGAACGCCTGCCGCGCGATTTCGCCATCTCACGCGGCGTCGTCGTCCCTGCGGGCGAGTATTCGTCCGCACTGATCAACGCCTCTTATTCGCTGGCACAGCAGCGGATGATTTCGGGAAACGCGTCAGCCTCGTACGGGTCGTTCTACAACGGCACGCGAACGACGGCCGCCTACAGCGGGCGAGTTGGCTTCTCTGCGCACATCGCGCTCGAACCGAGCCTCACGCTCAACTGGGTCAATCTGCCGTACGGTGACTTCACGGCGCGGCTACTGGGCACGCGGTTCGTCGTCTCACCTTCGCCGCGGCTGACGTTCAGCGCGCTCACGCAGTTCAATCCGAGCGCGCATTCGCTGACCTCGAGCGCGCGGATGCACTGGGAATACACGCCCGGCAGCGATCTCTACGTCGTCTACAGCGACGGCCGCGACACCGCGTTCGCCAATCGTCCGTCGCTGCAGAACCGATCGTTCGCCGTCAAGGTGACGCGGCTGTTTCGATTCTGAGCCGCTGACTACTTCGCCTGGGCCTTTGCCCAGCCGATGTCCTGGTAGATGACGTCGGCAAACCCGTGCGCACCCATATTGGCCAGGCCCTTCTTTACCGCCCAGATTTCAGGACGCTGGTAGATGGTGAGTGAGTGGACCTGCTCCCAGATCAGCGCGTCCATGCGGTTCGCCAGATCAATCGCCTTCTGCCGATCGAGCTCCTTCGTGGCAGAGTCAAACAGCTTGTCGATTTCATCGGTACCGATGCGCGAGTAGTTCTGCTTGATCGCCAGTTCGCCTTTCGGCCCGGCGACCGGCTTGCCGTAGATCGACTTGGTGGAGCTGATCGGAAACGGCGTGCCTATCCAAGAAAAGATCGTGAGATCGAACTGCCCTGGCGTGACGTATTTCTCGAAGAAGTCAGGGCTGGGCACCGTATCGATCGTCAGCTTGACGCCAACTTGCGCCAGCATGTTTTGCATGAGCTCGGCTTCCTGCCGTGAGGCGGCGACCGCCGCGGGAATCACGCAGGTGATCTCGAGCGCGCGGCCGTTCTTCTTCCGCACGCCGCCGTCGAGCTTCCATCCCGCTTCGTCGAGCATGCGGCCTGCGGCCTGCGGATCGAATTTGCCGACATCGCCGGAGTTGTCCTTGTACCCGGCCTGGTTCTGCATGAAGATGTGATTGCCCAGAATCTGCGGCTGAATGCCGAGCGGCCCGATCATCGCGCGCACGAGCGCCCCGCGATCGATCGCCTTGGCGATCGCCTGTCGCACCTTCACGTCGCGAAGGATCTCGCCCGTGCCGTTGAAGTCCACGTGCCTGAAGTTCGGCCCGGCGGCGATGCGCAGCTCGGCACTCCCGATGTTCTTCGCCCGGTTGTAGGCGTTGACGTCGGGCCCGACGTCGATCAGATCGATCTCGCCGTTGGCCAGCGCGTCGACTTGCGCGTCGCGGTCGATGGCGCGAAACACGAGCGAGTCGAGCTTCGCCGGCTCGCCCCACCACTTCTCGTTCCTGACCAGCGTCACCGTCTTTGACGTCTGGTCGATCGATCCGAACCTGAAAGGACCTCCGCTGGTCAGGGGCTTCGACTTCCATCCCTGGTTGAACACCTCTGGCGACTTGTTGGTGGACGCGGGATACAGCGGAACCCAAATGTTCTGCCAGTCGGCGTACTTGTGTTTGAAGGTCACGATCACCTCGCGGTCATCGCTGCCTCTCGCGACGTTCGCGATGTCCTCATATCCGCCGGCCGACGCAATTTGGTAGGCCTTGTTCGTGCCGTTCAACGCCCGCCACTGCCAGTTGAAGTCTTCCCACGTGATGGGCGTTCCGTCGTACCAGATGGCCTTCGGGTTGATGTGGTAGGTCACGACCTGCGTCGGTTCGGTCACCACCGTCGGCTCTGAGGCCAGAAGGTCGTGGTCCCACAGCGGTGTCGCGTCAGCGGCAAAGTGATGAGTATTCGGGACCAGTGCACGCAGCATGTAGGCGTTCGTCGCCTCCGTGCCGTCGATGTAGTTGTAGTTGAACGTCACGGCCATCGAATCGGTCGGCCACGTCAGGCGCCCGCCGTCCTGCACCTGATCGCGCGGAAGCGGATTCATTTTGTTTTCCAGGGCGCCGCCGGGCCGCGAGGCGTCGGGGCTGGTGCCCTTGCTGTCGTCCGTCTTGGTGCGACCGCACGCGACGATGCTCGCCGCCACGGCAAGAGCGACGATGAGTGATGCGGATGGGCGCAAGAATGAAAATTTCATGAGAGCCTCATAAGACCGTTGCGGGCTGTGCGTAGTGACAGGCGTCGAGATGATCGGCGCCACCGGTTCGCGGAAGGAGCGGCGGCATCTGCTCGATACACAGCTTGCGCTGCTCATCGGTGAGCTCGCCCGAGAATTTCTGACAGCGTGTGCGGAACGGACAGCCGGAGGGCGGGTCGGCCGGGTTCGGCAGATCGCCTTCGAGAACAATTCGTCGGCGTAGCCGCTCCCTGCCTGGATCAGGCAGTGGGATCGCCGACAGCAGCGCCTGCGTATAGGGATGCGCCGGCCGATCGAACACCTCATCCACATCGCCGATTTCCGCAATCTTCCCCAAGTACATCACAGCGACGCGGTTGGCGATATGGCGGACGACGGCGAGATCGTGCGCCACGAAGAGATACGAGAGACCGAGATCCGCCTTGAGGCGCTCGAGCAGGTTGATGATGCCCGCGCGGATCGACACGTCGAGTGCCGATACCGGCTCGTCCAGCACCAGCACCTTTGGCTGCAACGCCAGCGCACGCGCGATGCCGATACGCTGGCGCTGTCCACCTGAAAACGCCTGCGGATACCGGTTGGCATGCTCGGGCTGCAGGCCTACGAGCGTCAACAATTCACGAACGCGACGCGCCCGCTCGGCCTCCGGTACGCCGTGCGTCTGGAGCGGCTCAGCGAGGATGTCGCCAATCGGCAACCGCGGGTCGAGCGAGGCCAGCGGATCCTGAAACACCACCTGCAGGTCACGGCGAATCGCAAATCGATCCCGCGTCCCGAGAGTTGCCGTGTCCCGACCGAGCACGACGATCGTGCCCGCCATCGGCTTCACCAGGTTGAGGATCTCCATGATGGCCGTCGTCTTGCCGCAGCCAGACTCGCCAACCAGCCCGAGCGTCTCCTGCTCGGCGATGTCGAAGCTGATGCCGTCCACCGCGTGCACGGTGCCGGCGCGCCGCCGCAGCACCGAGCCCTTCATCAGCGGGTAGTGCTTCACCAGATCCCGCACCGCCAGCACCGTGGGCCGTTCAGCGCGCGGCAGTTGCTCGGCCGGTGACGAAGGGCGCTCCTGCGCTGGAAAGATGTCGGTGCTTTTCATCTGCCGCTGTTCGATCTCGTCGCTGCGGTGGCAGGCGGCACGATGCGCAGGGTCATGATTCAGAACTGGAAGCAACGCCGGCTCGATCTCGACGCACTTCTCGATCACCAGCGGACAACGGGGATTGAAGGGACACCCAGGCGGCAGATGCAGCAGCGACGGCGGACTTCCCTCGATAGGCGTCAACGGCTGCCGGCGTCCGATATCGAGGCGTGGAATGGAACCGAGCAGTCCCAGCGTGTACGGCATCCGCGGCCGGTAGAACACATCGTCCACGTTGCCGATCTCGACGATGCGCCCGCCGTACATCACCGCGACGCGGTCGGCAAACCCGGCGACGACGCCGAGGTCGTGGGTGATGAGGACGATGGCGGCGCCGGTGGTCTGCTTCGCCGTCCGCAGCACGTCGAGAATCTGCGCCTGAATCGTGACGTCGAGCGCCGTCGTCGGTTCGTCCGCGATGATGACGTCGGGCTGGTTCGCCATCGCCATCGCGATCATGACGCGCTGCCGCATGCCACCGGAGAACTCGTGCGGAAATGCCGCGGCACGCCTGGCTGCGTTGGGAATGCCGGCGAGTGCCAGCAGTTCGACGGCACGCGCTCGCGCGGCACTGCGGCTCACCGTGTCGTGCACCAGGATGGCTTCTGCGATCTGATCGCCCACCGTGTACACCGGCGTCAGCGCAGAGAGCGGATCCTGAAAGATCATCGAGATCCGGCGGCCACGGATTTCAGACAGCTCGGCATCATTCAGGCCGGTCAGCTCCCGTCCACGAAAACGCACCGAGCCCGTGACGCGCGCGTTGCCGGGCAAGAGTCCGAGCACGGCCAGCGATGACACCGATTTGCCGGAGCCTGATTCGCCGACAATGCCGAGCACCTCGCCGGGCCTGACGTCGTAGGTGATCTCGCGCACCGCGGCGACGCTGCCCGCTTCGGTGCTGAAGGTGACCGCGAGCTTGTCGACCTCGAGGAGCGGTGCCGCGGCGTTCACGGAGTGCTCCGGCCGGACGCGTTCGGATCGAGCGCGTCGCGCAACGCATCGCCGACGACGTTGATCGACAGCACCAGCACGACGAGTGAGGCTGCGGGAAAGTAGAACTGCCACGGGTACGTCAGCGCCGCGGGAGCGTAATTACCAATCAGGGTCCCAAGCGACACGTCCGGCGGCTGCACGCCGAAGCCGAAGAACGACAGCCCGACTTCTGCGAGGATCAGCGAGCTCACGTTCACCGTCGCATCGATGATCAACAGCGACGACATGTTCGGCAGGATGTGGCGAAAGATGATCCGCCAGCCCGGCACACCCATGAAGCGCGCGGCCTGGACGAACTCGCGTTCCTTCAACGACAACGTCAGCCCGCGAACGATGCGTGACGTGATCATCCAGTGGAACCCGGCGAGCAGCACGACGAAGAGGAGCCACGTCCTGCCGCGGAAGGCGGGCGACAGGATGGCGATGATGAGGAACCCTGGAAGCACCAGGAGGAGATCGACCACGACTAGAAGCACTGCGCTGAGGCGTCCACCGAAATAGCCGGCGAAGGCGCCAACCACCGCCGCCAGCGACGTCGCCAGCAGGGCACCGACCAGGCCGATGATCAGTGACTTCTGCATCCCGCGCATCGTCAACGCAAAGACATCGAAGCCGTTCTGCGTGGTGCCAAACCAATGCTCGGCGGACGGTGGCGACAGGAAGGCGTTGGTGTCGAGCTGGTTGTATTGCCAGGTGACGAAGTAGGGGCTCAGGTAGGCGGCGGCAAACAGCAGCGACACGGAGCCGAGGCCCGCCAGCGCGAGACGCTTCCGCAGGAAGCGGCGGCGGACAAGGGTCCACCGCGAGGCAGCGGTGTCGATGGTCTCCATCGGGCTACGTTCGCACCCGCGGGTCGAGCGCAGCGTAGGCCAGGTCGGACAGGAAGCCGGCGATGAGCACGAGCACGGCGACAAAGAGCGTCACCGCCGCCACCGAATTGACGTCGTTCTTCGTCACCGAGTCGACGAAGTACTCGCCCATCCCGTGCCAGCCGAAGATCTTCTCGGTGAAGGTCGCGCCCACGAACAGTAACGCAAACTCGTAGGCGAAGAAGGTCGCCATCGGGATCAGGGCGGTGCGCAACCCGTGCGTCACGAGCGCACGCGATCGACGCAGTCCCTTGGCCTGCGCCGTGCGGAGAAAGTCGCTGCCGAGGACGTCGAGCATCGCGTTTCGCTGGTAGCGACCGTAGAACGCGACCGCGCCGGTGATGAGGACGAGCGACGGAAGAGCCAGGTGCGCCGCTCGATCGGTCAGGCCCGTCCACGACCAGAACTCCAGCCCTGGCGTGATTTCGCCGACGGTGTAGAGCAGCTTGCGATCGCCGGTGAACCCGAGCAGGTCGTTCAGCGCGATGCCGATGTTCTTGTAGACGACGGCCAGGACGACGACCGGCGTTGACAGCGCGACGAACGAGAAGAACGTGATGCCGCGATCGACCGGGCTGTGTTGCTTGACGGCGCTGAACGCGCCGGCGGCGACGCCGAGGGTGACGCCGATCAGCGTGCCGAACATCAGCAGGCGCACGCTCACCCACATGCGGCGGCCGATCTCCTCGTTGACCGGCGTGTTGTCGATGGTTTGCCCCAGGTCACCGACGACCACGCCGCCTGCCCACCGTGTGAAGCGGTCGAACAACGGCGTCTTGTTGTTCATGTTCACCGCGTCGAGCACGGCGTCTACCACGGCCTCCGGCGGCGGCGGGTTACGCCCTTCGTAGCGGGAACGCGGATTGAGCTGCGTGGCCGCGAGAATGTAGGCGACCGAGGTCGAGATGATGACCAGGACGACGACGTAGAGGAGACGTCGAACGAGGAACGCGGCCACGGAGGAACCTAGGCCCCGAACTGAGTGAGCTCGACGTCCATGTGCGCATTGTATCGCTACGGCACCGGCGTATCCCTGTCGGTCACGATCTCGCCCGCGGTCAGCGCCCGGTTGTAGATGCGTACTTCGTCAATCTGACCGACGAACTGGCTGCCGTGACCGGCGATATACAGCGGACTGGTCGAGTTGAAAATGAGGCCCGTTCGCGGCGTCGTCCGCTCGAGGACGCCGTTGACGTAGAGCTTCAGGTTCGTGCCGTCATAGGTGGCGGCGAGGTGCGTCCAGGCGTTGATCGGAATCATGACCGGGCCCAACGCGTGAATCCATTGATCCGCTCCGCCGCTCGTCGTGGCGTAGGCCGACGGCGGCGCCGACTTGTCGCTGGCATACAGCGCCCACACGAGCCCCCACTCGGCGCTCTCCTTGTAGATGACGGGGCGCCACCCGACGAGCGAAGTCGGCCACACCCACGCCTCGAGCGTCATCGCGGCTCCCAGATCGAGCGACGGCGACTGATTGACCTGCACCCAACTGTCGGTGTTGGTGCCGGTGAACGAGAGCGCGTTGCCGAAGCGGCCGGTGTTCGTCCAGGTCGCGCCGGTGATGACTCCGTTGTTGCCGCGGCCCGACGAGTCGGAGAGTGTGCCGCCGCTGCCCTGGTTGAAGCTGTACGCCGCCACCAATCCTCCGGTCGCACCCGGCCTGGTGTTGGTGAAGGTGCACGTCACCGTTTCGCCCGCACTCAGTGCAATGGCGGTCACGGGGCTGCCGTCCGAGCAGGTCGCGCTTGTCAGCTCCCATCCGGGCGGCAGCACGGGAACGGGCTGGCCCGAGTCATCGGCTTTCACGCGCAACTCACCGACGGAAATGAAGCGCCCGGATCCGCCCGGCGTGCCAAATATGCGAATGCCGTCGCCGACGACCGGCGTGAAGCTGAGCGCAAATCGCTCGTAACTGATCCCGTTGGCCCCCGGGTATGCGGGAGCACTCACCAGACCCGACACATCGGACCAGACGCCACCAGAACGCACCTGCACCCGCAGCGTCGTAAACCAGCCGCCGTCGCCGAACTGGATACCTTCCTCAAAATCGAGTCCGGTGAACTTGTGCGTCGATGGGAACGAGTAGCCGATCCAGTCTGTCGCGCGGGTCGGATCGCCCGTCCAGGTGTCGTACTGCTGGGCGGAATTGCCGGTGCCGGTCGCCGGGAAGACGCCGTCGCGGATCACCTCGATGTTGTGGTTGCCGCCGCCGAGCGGAGCCATGATCAGCGCGATGGGTGTGGCTTGCGCGGTGATGTCCACCGCCGGCACCGCCTCTCGCACGGCGTAGCTGTTGCCCGGCAGCAGGTTCGCGAAGCTCTGCGTCGCCAACCCTCCGCTCGTGGTCACGTTGAAGGTCGCCGGTGACAGACCAGTCGTCCAGAAGGAGAAGGCTCCCTCTCCACCGACCGTCCGCTTTTCTACGACGAGTGTCGCCCGCTTGGTGTTGGTGAAGGTGCAGGTCACCGTCTCGCCGGCACTGAGCGCGACGGCCGTCACGGGGCTGCCGTCGGAACAAGTTGCGTTCAACAGATCCCACCCGGCAGCCGGCGTTTCGCTCACCGCGTAGGTGCCGCCTGGCGTCAGCCCCGCGAAGGTCTGGGCTGCCGTCCCACCGCTTGTCGTCAGGCTGAACGCCGCCGGCGTCAATCCTGTCGCCGTGAACGAGAAGGTGCCCTCGCCGCCGATCGTGTTCTTCTGGACGATGATCGTTGCCGGTTGCGCCGACGGCTTCGAGTTCACAAACGTGCAGGTCACCGTTTCGCCGGCGGCGACATCGATGACCGCCGAACGTGTTCCCAGCGTCACCACCGTGTTGCTCGTCGGGTCGACGCACGACAAGGTCGTAAAGTCGAACGCCGGCGTCGGGTCGGTCTCCGCAACGGAGTAGCTACCAGGCACCACATTGCTGAACGTCTGCGACGCCGTTCCGCCAATCGTCGTCAGCGACGTCAGCCCCAGCGTTCCGCTGAAGCCGAACGTGCCGTCACCACCCACCGTGTTCTTCACGATGGTGACCGCGCCACGCTTCGTGTTCGTGAATGTGCACGTCACCGTCTCGCCGGCGCTGAGTGCGATGGCATTTACCGGGCTGCCGTCCGAGCAGGTCGCGCTCGTCAGATCCCAGCCGGCCAATGGCGTCTCACTCACGGAATAAGACCCGCCCGCCGCGAGGTTGGTGAAGCTCTGTGACGCCGTCGCCCCGCTGGTCGTCAGGTTGAACGCCGCCGGCGTCAGCCCTGTCGTCGTGAACGAGAACGTGCCCTCGCCGCCGATTGTGTTCTTCTGCACCACGATCGTCGCCAATTGCGGCACCGGCTTCGTGTTGGTAAACGTGCACGTCACCGTCTCGCCGGCCGCGACATTGATCGCCGCCGACCGCGTCCCGAGCGTCACGACCGTATTGCTGGTCGGGTCCACGCACACCAGGTTCGTGAAATCGAACGCCGGCGTCGGATCGGTCTCCGTCACGGTGTAGCTACCGGGCACCAGATTGCTGAACGTCTGCGACGCCGTTCCGCCAACCGTCGTCAGCGACGACAACCCGAGTGTCCCTGTGAAGCCGAACGTGCCGTCGCCGCCGACCGTGTTCTTCACGATGGTGACCGCGCCGCGCTTCGTGTTGTTAAACGTGCACGTCACCGTTTCACCCGAGCTGAGACCAATCGACGTCAGCGGGCTGCCGTCGGAGCACGTTGCGCTCGTCAGGTCCCACCCGGTCAGTGCTGCCTCGCTCAATGAGTAGCTGCCGCCGGGCGTCAGGCTGGCAAATGTCTGCGTCGCCGTGCCTGCGGTCGTCGTCAGGTTGAAGCTCGGAAGGGCCAACCCCGTCGCGGTAAACCCGAAGGTCCCGTCGCCGCCGACCGTGTTCTTGACGACGATCAGCGTCGCTGGCTGTGGGGCCGCCTGCTTCGTGTTGGTAAACGTGCAGGTCACCGTTTCGCCGGCACTGAGCGCAATCGCCGTGAGCGGACTGCCGTCTGAGCAGGTCGCGCTCGTCAGGTCCCATCCTGGGCTCGGCTGGCCTCCCGATTCATCCGACGACACGCGTAGCTCGCCGACCGAGATGAAGTGCCCCGAACCTCCGGGCGTGCCAATCAGTCGAATCGCGTCGCCGCTCACCGGCGTAAAGGCCAACGCGAACCGCTCATAGCCGATCCCATTGGGGCCCGGATAGAGAGGCGTGCTCGTGAAGCCCGACACGTCGGACCAGACACCGCCCGAGCGCACCTGCACCCGCAGCGTCGTGAACCAGCCGCCATCCCAGAACTGGATGCCTTCCTGGAAATCGATCCCGGTGAACAGATGCGCTGAGGGATACGAGTAGCCGATCCAGTCGGACGGGCGGCTCGCATCGCCCGTCCACGTGTCGTATTGCTGCACCGAAATGTTGCTGCCAACGGCCGGGAAGATCCCGTCGCGTATCACCTCGATGTTGTGGTTGCCGCCACCGAGGGGGGCCGTAATCAGGGCGATCGGGGTGCCGAGTCCGGTGATATCCACGGGCGACATCTCACGCACCGCGTAGCTCGCGCCAGGCGCCAGGTTCGTGTAGGTCTGCGTCGCCAACCCGCCAATCGTCGTCAGGTTGAAATTCCCCGGCGTCAGCCCTGTCGCCGCAAACGCGAAGGTCCCATCACCGCCCACCGCATGCTTCTCCACCACGAGCGTCGCCCGCTTCGTGTTGGTGAAGGTGCACGTCACTCCCTCACCCGGACTCAGCGCAATCGCCGTGACGGGACTGCCATCCGAACACGTCGCGCTCGTCAGGGTCCATCCCGGCTGCGCCGTCTCGCTGACAGCGTAGGTACCGCCCGGGATCAGGTTTGCGAAGCCCTGCGTCGCCGTTCCCGCGCTCGTGGTCAGGTTGAAACTCCCCGGCGTCAACCCTGTCGTCGTAAACGCGAACGTCCCGTCGCCGCCCACCGCCTGCTTCACGATGGTGATCGCGGCGCGCTGCACGTTGGTGAACGTGCACGTCACGCTTTCACCCGGACTCAGCGCAATCGCCGTCACGGGGCTGCCGTCAGAACAGGTCGCGCTCGTCAGGTCCCATCCCGGGACCGCTGCCTCGCTGACGGCATACGTGCCGCCAGGCGCGAGGTTGGCGAACGTTTGCGTCGCCGTCCCGCCGCTCGTCGTCAGGTTGAAGTTGGCCGGCGTCAGCCCCACGGTCGCGAACGCGAAGTCCGCGTCGCCGCCGAGGGTGTTCTTCACAATCGTGATCGAACCCTGCGGCGTGTTGGTAAAGGTGCACGTGACGACTTCACCCGGGCTCAGCGCGATGGCCGTTACGGGGCTGTCGTCCGAGCAGGACGCACTCGTCAACGTCCACCCCGCCTGCGCCGTCTCGCTGACCGAGTAGCTGCCACCGGGTGCAAGGTTCGCGAAGTTCTGCGTTGCGATCCCGGCGCTGGTCGTCAGGCTGAAGCTCGCCGGCTCCAGCCCTGTGGTCGTGAACCCGAAGGTGCCGTTCCCCGCGGACGTGACCTTCTTCACCAGCAGCGCCGCCCGCTTCGTGGTCGTGAACGTGCACGTCACCGCCTCGCCGGCCGCGAGGTCGATGGCCGCCGTCCGCGTCGCCAGCGTGACGACGGTGTTGCTGGTCGGGTCAACGCACTGCAGGTTCGTGAAGTCGAACGCCGGCGCCGGGTCGGTCTCCGACACCGTGTAGCTGCCGGGCCCGAGGTTGAAGACTTGCGACGCCGTGCCGCCACTGGTGGTCTGCGACGTCAGGCCGAGCGTCCCGGTGTAGGCGAACGTCCCGTCCCCGCCCACGACTTGATTCAGGATCGTGACCGAGCCCTGTTTCGTGTTGGTGAACGTGCACGTCACCTCTTCACCGGGGCTCAGCGCAATCGCCGTCAACGGGCTGCCGTCCGAGCAGGACGCACTCGTCAACCCCCAGCCTGCGGTCGCAGACTCAGTCACAGCGTAGGTGTCGCCAGGCACCAGGTTCGCGAAGCTCCGCGTCGCCGTCCCGGCGCTGGTGGTCAAGCTGAAGCTCGATGGCGCCAGCCCATTTCCGGTAAACGCAAAGGTCCCGTCCCCGCCGACCGTCTGCTTCACGATCGTCAGCGCGCTGCGCTTCGTGTTGGTGAAGGTGCAGGTCACCGTCTCGCCGGCCGCGAGATCGATGGCCGCCGATCGAGTGGCTGGTGTGACGATGGTGTTGGTCGTCGGATCAACGCACGCCAGGCTGGTGAAGTCGAAAGCGGGCGCCGGATCCGTCTCCGCCACCGTGAAGCTTCCCGGTGCGAGATTGCTGAAGGTCTGCGACACCGTTCCGCCGACGGTCGTCAGCGCCGTCAATCCGAGCGTGCCCGTGTAGCTGAAGCTGCCGTCGCCGCCGACCGTGTTCTTCACGATCGTGATCGCGCCGCGCTTCGTGTTGGTGAACGTGCACGTCACGACCTCACCCGGGCTCAGCCCAATCCCCGTCACCGGACTGCCGTCCGAGCAGGTCGCGCTCGTCAATGCCCAACCGGCCGGCACCGTCTCGCTGACCACGTAGCCCGTGCCCGGCGCCACATTCGCGAAACTCTGCGTGGCGGTTCCCGCGCTCGTCGTCAGGTTGAAGCTCGCCGGCGCGAGTCCGGTCGCGGTGAACGGGAACGTCCCGTCTCCACCCACTGTCTGTTTCTGAACGAGCAGCGTCGCCCGCTTGGTGTTGGTATACGTGCACGTCACCGTCTCGCCGGCCCCGAGGTCGATGGCCGCCGACCGCGTCCCGAGCGTCACGGCCGTGTTGGTGGTCGGGTCTAAGCACACCAGGCTCGTGAAATCGAAGACCGGTGCTGGATCGGTCTGCGCCACTGTGTAGGCGCCCGGCGCCAGATTGCTGAAGCTCTGCGACGCCGTGCCGCCAACGGTCGTCAGCGACGTCAGGCCGAGCGTGCCGGTGTAGGCGAAGCTGGCGTTTCCGCCCACGCTGTTGTTGACGACGGTAATCGCGCCGCGCTTGGTGTTGGTGAACGTGCAGGTCACCGACTCACCGGCTGCAAGGTCGATGGATGCGGACCGCGTCCCCAGCGTCACCGCCGTATTGCTCGTCGGGTCGACGCACGCAAGAGTGGTGAAGTCGAACGCCGGCGCCGGGTTGGTCTCCGCCACCGTGTAGGTGCCAGGTCCCAGGTTGCTGAACGTCTGCGACACCGTCCCGCCAGTGGTCGTCAGCGTCGTCAAGCCGAGCGTGCCGGTGTAGGCGA
>JADMIO011827068.1_pt1 | contig 35971 bp, 31 predicted proteins | sample 8958161 | NCBI WGS metagenome assembly JADMIO01 (sample SAMN16585339, study PRJNA669376) | soil metagenome | isolation source: Crop rotation soil | place: USA: Cullars Rotation, Alabama | collected 2011
CCGCGACAACTTGTCCACGTGGAATTCTAAGCTTAGGATCCCAATGTGCTGGAAAGCGCGAATAGGTACCGGTACTCGGGTTGTAGCGCGCGCCGAAGCCGACGCCGCCGTATGGGCCATAGATCCTTCCCGCAGTTCCGTATCTACCCGTGTAAGGGTTGTACCAGGAGCCGTAACCGTAGGTTCGCCAGTAGGGGTAGTAGATTGGGTAATAGCCGCCATACCAATAATAAGGCGGGTAGTACCAGCCAGTGCCCCAGACAGCACAACCCCAACCAACCATTAAGCCGCTGTAGCCGGCATAAGACGCGAACGTTACCCAATCGTCATCGTCGTCATCGTCTTTTTCGAGGGTGACGTAGGTCACGCTATGCGCGGGTGAGCTCGGGGGAATCTGGTATATCTCTGCGGGAACAGAGCTCGCGATGGTCCATGGGCCTTTCGGAGTATTGGCCATGAACCAAATTCCCTGAAAGCACATGTAATACGTATCGCCAACTTTAATGATTTCCTTGTCTGTATTTTTCGCGCGTTGGAGCTGGGTGCCCTGAATCAGCTCGTACTCCGGCTCGCCGTTGTAGTTGACGTCCGGAGCCTTGATTTCTTTCTTGTTGACTCGCGCGATCTCCGGCACCTGTGCAAGCAGTACAGCTTCGGCTGCCTGTTGCGTTCCCGGCACCGAAGCCAGCACGCGCGAACGTGGATGTTCGAGTGAGATCGCTTTGAATACTTCGGGCAAGTCCGGCGTCGCGAAGATCCAGGGCCCAGTGATTTGGGGAGCGCTGAACCACCTGCCGGTTACGAGATAGTAAAATGGACCATCCTTACCCAGGCGGAAGAGATCACTCTCAGTATTGCTAACCCAAAGCAATTGAGTTCCAGGGACCGGCTCGTACTTCGGTTCACCGTCGATCAGAATCAACTCCGAAGGGTCAGATGTAACGTATACGCTTGGCAACACCTTGATTGGTGTGCCGGGCAGACTGGCGCGAACATCCTTCCAATTGTCGTCTTGAGGTAATTTATTGAAACTGTCAGGCAGCTTGCCCGCACGTGACCAGGGCCCGGTCAGGACAGTCGACTTCAGCCAGGTGTTATCGTTTCGCAGGTAATAAAGACCCGTCGGGCCGTGTTGAAATAAGTCCCAGTTTGTATTGACGGCAAATTTAAGTTCGTTGTCTTTGATTGGACTCCAGATCGGCTCGCCGTCAATACTTACGAGGATCGCAGGGGTCTTACTCAGATATATTTTAGGTGGATCGCTCTTGATACCGGCGACGTTTTTAGGACGAATGGTGCTCTTGTCTACATAGGCGAGCACCCGATCCAGGTCGATAATGCGGTCTTCCTCGGGAATATTTTTCTCAATCTCTTTTACGATCTCCTGCGTCTGCTCTTTTGACAGTGTTTGAAAATTGGCTTCAGTGACTTTGAGCCTGGAAAACTGTACTAATCGTTTCTCCAGCGACACTTGCGTATCAGTCTCGATCTTGATTGTCCCGACCACTGGTTTCTGAGCATCTTTGGCAACGTAAGAAACGGCCGCTAACGCAACTGCATGTTTCTGGTCGTCCCAAGTGGCGATCTGAGGTTGAAACAGAACGATTTGCGCTTCGTTGGGCAGGTTATAGCCACGCGGCCAGCCGCGGTCTTGAGCTTGTTGCGCCGCAACGGCGCCGAGAGCTATGAAGACGAACAGAATCGAACCGATCATTCGCTGCATGATTCTCCATTCCTCCGAGGCGTGAAGTGTATGGGTGTAAGCAGGCGGGGATAACTGTCAGTTTTTACAGTGAACCGGCCACAAGAGGCACAAAAGGATTCGGTAAAGCTTATGTGTCTTTTGTGCCTCTTTGTGGCCTACTTCGACACGTCTATCAGTCGTTCCAGAATCAATTGGTAGGGATCTGATGAGATACTCGAGTAGCCGTAAAATGGTTTGTCGTTAATCACTATCATGAACAGAACCATGGCGAGAAAGCCCCCCATCAGGGCAACGAGTATTGCGTGTAGCTTTATATCCGGAATGTTGAAGAAGTATGCGACGCCGATGCTAATCGCTGCGCCGACCCAGATCACCGACCACATTACCATCGATAGACCGCTGCCGACTGCGTCGATGCGTAACCGGCGGTACTCGATCAACGTGTTGTAGGCTCTGAGCGTTTCGCTGTGCAATGCAGATTGACTTGCATTTGCAGGTTCAAAGGAATAAAGCCGAGCCTGCAAATCATCGAGCAGGGTGACACCAGCGCTAATCTGTTGACCCTGCCCATTTTTCTGTGCGGGCCAGGCATCATTAATGACAAAGACGGTGTACTCGCGGAGTTTCGCGCGCAGCTCATCACGTAATGGCGGTGGATAACCACTGACGTCTCGATACAACGCGCCAATAGACGCGGCCTCCTTCGAGACCAGATCCGATGAATTGGAATGCGTGTTCCAAACACCTACGGCGATCAAACCCACTGTGATTCCGTAAAACACGCCAATGGCCTGTACTGTTCCACTAACCGCGTCGTTGGCTCCATCGTCGTAGTGCAGTCGTGGTATCACGAAGCGCCTTACCAGAACGAGTCCAATTAGCGCGACACACTCGATAAATACCAGCATAGTGAACGCGGCCGCGCGTGGTGAAACTTCATAGAGCCAGATGGGCATAAAATCACTCTGCCGGATACGGAATTCTGCTCAGGCGATCGCCGAAACACCATTGTGTTCGTGAAGTTTCGTATCGCCACCACCCATCCCTTGCAAATCGCCTGTTTCTGCCAGCGCCTGATCGTACAGATCCAAAAAGGCCCGCTTCGCCGATGCTTCGATGAGACTCAGCTCCAGGCGCAGCAGCGGGGCGCGTCTTGCAGGCAACGTCTCGATCAAGTTCTCCAGCATTGCTCGCAGACGTCGCACGATCTGGATACTATCGCGGCCATACTGACGAATCTCAGTGACCGCCAGAAGTACAAAGTCTTCCCAATTAGACGTGCGATAGACGAGCCGAAGCTGACCATTTCTGTCCGTTTCACGGCCTTCACCCAGAAAACGTGAGCCGACGTCTCGAAGGAGATGATGAATTTGATCGATGGCCAGCACCGCTGTTGTTGGATCGTTTATCGCCGGCGAGAGGGCTTTCGAAGCAATGTCAACTATAATTCTAAATGCATACATCGGATCCTGCTCGAGAGTACGCTCCTGCCCCAACGCAACGGAATTGCGCAAACCTTCACCACTAATGTCCTCACCACCCTCGAAAATCCGGAACAGAGGATCACCTGCTGCGACGAAGTCGCCAACCTCGGGTACTAGTTCAATGAGGCAACGGTAACGCTCAGCCAGCGACACGAGGCCTTTGCGATCGAAAGCCAGTACCACTCCATCAAGTTCGTTGAGTATGAGACGTCGTGGAACTGTCTTTAGGATTTCGACGGGTTTTGTGACCGAAGGCTGTTCTCTTTTGAGTTTCGATGGATACACACTTTGGACCACTTCACGTCCTGCAAGTGCGACAGCCTGCAGAGCTGCGCTCGGCCTTAGTGTCTTCCCCATGCTGTCTATGAAGTAAAGAAAGAGCGCCAGGTTCAACAGGAATCCATAAGCGGCCACATAGCTGGTCAAGAGTGGTACGGTACTTTCGATGCGAACGAGCGCGGCAACTGAAAAGGTAAACGTAAACACAAATGCCGATACACAGAGTTTCCGGAGACGACTACGGTAAACAAGCAGAATAATGCGGGGGGTCAGTTGCGCACTGGCAAGTTGCACGGCAACCAGCACCGCGGAGGAGCTAACCACGACCAGGGTGAACATCGACGCCGCGACTGTGCCCATGACAGCCTGGGCAGTGTCCGTACCGAGATTTAACTCCCAACCTAACGCACGGTCGATCCGGTTGAGCAACAGTACCGCGACCAATCCTACTGCGATGCTGAGAGCGGGAAAGATCCAGATGGAGTTGCGGACATATAGTTTCAGACGATATCGATCGAGCCAACTCATGATGATCCTAAAAGCGGAGCACGCCGCCGAAAAACGGACCATGTGCTCTTACCAGTAAGAAATCCGGTCCATCCTCAACTCGGTAGCGCTCGGCCTTGTACCCTCCGCTAAAACCAAAATTCCGTGTCGCAAATACTCGTACTCCGCCTTCAACGTGAAATAAGCGTTCGCCCATGAAAGCGATTGCCCCGAGGTTATTGAAGATATTAATGTGTGGCGTCGGATCGTAATCGAGATCGTATCCGACTGTGGCGGCAAACTTCGTAATAGAGCCGCTGCCCGATCTTGTTCCATTGTTTGTAGTGGCGCTGATGTTGAGACGAGTGCTGACAACGCCCATGTCGCCCATTGGTCCAATTCGGAACTTCTCGTTACCCCAGCGGTAGGCATACATCGCGCGGAAGTTGCTGAGTCGCAGATCACCTGAGGCGTCCAGGTTTGCCTCAAAGGTTTCGCCGCGAAAAGTAAAGCTGCGACTGAGTGTTGTGTTTCGATTCCAGGTAGTTTGACCATAGCCGGCCTGCAACTTGTGTTTTCCACCGGCGGTCCTGTGGGTATAACGCAGCTCAAAACCAAGTTCATTGCGGAAGTCGAAGTCTTGCGAAAATGATATGACCGAACCGGAAGCTCCGCTGGACGAAAAGCTCGCCTCGCCGGAAGGAACTGAAAGAACACCACGTACCTCAATCTCGTGACTAGAGGTTTGTGATTTGATGATTGCAGCGGCCATAAACAATAGGACCACGGTTGCCGCCACGTAACGAGTTAATAGTCGCATGACGGCACTCTATGCGACCGTAAGGCTTGAAAGTAACTGTTAGTTTTTACAGTGAGGGCTTCGCGCAGGAGTAGAAAGATGCTCGTGGGCACTACTAGCCCGTGGCATCTTTTACTTTTGTGCAAGGGCTAATGTGAGGAGTGAGGATCAGTGTTTCGGCTGAGGCGGGAATTTTTTGAACATCTTTTGGACTGCTTTGTTGATTGGCTTCTCTACTGTTTTCGCGTCGCGAACCCGATCTCCGGTTGGACCATGCTCCAGAGTATGAGTGGCAGTGCCACGCCAAACGCCGTTCTTCGTTTTAGCGTCTGAAATACTGATGACGAGTGTTCCTTTTGTTACCGGCCAGGCTTGAGAGCTCGAGGGTATTCCGGTCGCAATCGAATTCAGTGCCGGCGCCCAACTTGGATTTGTTATCGTTAGATCGCTCTCAGTTGAAGCCAGCGCGCTAACAATCAGATCAGGTTCCGTTTCAACCTTCTGCAGTCCCCTGGCGCCCATCGCACTATCGACGGCCGCGACGATGTGTTGCTTGACGAACGGATTTGAGAGCATTCCCTTATCCCAGGCATAGGTCTTATACCTGGAGAAATCGGCGGCTGGGTCAGAAATGATTTTTACTTTCTGGGCCCTTACCACGACAGGAGCGAAAGCAATCAGTGCAATAACGATTAGAGTTTTCATCTTTGCGATTTTCCACAACGAATACCGGCCATTCTAGGAAGACGAAAGATCGTGAGGTACTGTCATTTTTTACAGTAGCGCCGGCCAGTCGTTTCGAGTCACCCTGTGAATCTGGAACGCTAACCTGGGCAGTCTTGTTGGGGATTGACGCACATGAAGCGTTCCTGTGGGCCGAGAATGCAGGAGGTCTCGGCCCATATTGCATTCGGTTTTATCTACCCAGGTATGCAGGAACAAGATGCGCAGCCAGGCTAGCAATCTACTTCCCTTCGAAGTTTGCCTCCACCGGTCGTCTGGTGGCCTTGCTGACACCTTTCAAGTTTAGGTGTGCAACTGATTTGCCGTCATTGCCGAGCACCACTTTGCCAGTTCCTTCGAGTCCGCCACGCGAGTCGCCACTAATATCGAGATCAATTTCCTGCTGCGACTCATCATGATTGGACCAGGTTGCGGTCAGGAAAATCGTGATATCCGAAACCAGGGTAAGCTCGGCTTTACGATCGTCGATTAGCTTCACAACGACGGCTGTGAGCTTGAACCTTTCATCTCCTACCCTGAGGGTACCTTGACCGTTGGAGTGTGCCAGTCGCTCCTGGCTTTCCTGAGCGTCGCCGGCAGCAAGTGCTGCTGCCAGGAACGTTATTACAACAATTCCAGCGGCTATGGCTGTTATTCGTTCGACTTGCACAATTGAGCCTCCCTTTAATTCAGAGCATCGACTTGATAGACGAGCGTAGTGCGAGTGAACGGAGGGTGGTAACTGTTAGTTCTGACAGTGCTCACCTGAGTTCTTAGTCCGCGGCTAACCTCTGAGGCAAGGCTGGTTGTCGTTGCAATCGCATTTGAAACATCGCGCTCATCACGGCGAAGATGAAAGCTGTGGAAATTCCGCAAAGCAAGACCCCGGAGACACCTTCGATAGCCCCCAGCAACCGCCACTTCTGCGGCAGCAGCACGTCCCCGTAACCAATCGTGGTATAGCTCGTCAGGGAAAAATAGAGTGAGGTTTCGAAGTCCGTAAACAGTGCCCTCGTGTAATAGAAGACTGCCCACAGCGCCGTCTCGATTGTGTGCAGGAGCATGATCCCGGAGAAAAGAAGGATCATGAGAATGCCGAAAGCAATCCTGGCGCCTTTCCGCTCCAAATATTGGCGACGCTGCAACAACCATTCGGCCATGAGCAAGAGCCCCGTGACATGAAGCAACAGGCACACCGACACAATCAGTGCCGCTAACGAAATCTCAGTTAACATTTCGACAGTGCCAGCAATACCACTTACGGATTACTCGCCAGCACTGTTAATTCTGCCAGTATCAGCCTTCCTGCCGGGAAACTAACATTCACCACATCTCAGGTCATCGTTTTGTCCGGCATTAATGGTGACCCGCAAAAAGAGACTCCGCGGATCAAAAAGGAGTGGCGATGAAAACTCTGCGCATCGGAAATCTCTCGATTTCATTGGCAGCGCCGATTCTGATAGCGGCATTGACGATTGGTGCGAGCTGTAGCAAAAAAGGTGAACACAGCGCCGCGGCTCACGCTCAACCCCCAACCGTAGTTGTAGCTTCCGTGAATCAAAAAACCGTGCCGATCTATAGCGAGTATGTTGGACAAACCAGAGCTGACAACACTGTGGAATTGCGTGCACGCGTTGAGGGTGTTTTGCAGAAGGTGTACTTCAGAGAGGGTGCGACCGTCAAAAAGGGACAACGCTTATTCACGATCGACAAGCGGCCGTTTGAAGCGGCGTTGCAGTCGGCTAAAGCATTGGCCGCTAAAGCGGTTGCAGACATGGCCCAGGCGCAACAACGAACTGACGTACTCCAGGCTCAGGCTCAATTGGCAGACGCACAGGCAGTACTAGCGAGGGCCGACCAGGACGTCGCGCGACTCGCTCCGCTCGCAAAAGAAAAGGCTGTCACCGAGCAGGATCTGGACGCCGCAATTGCCACGCAAAAATCTGCCAGGGCAACAGTCGACGCCCGGCAGGCGAACCTGACTAATCTTGAAGCCGCCGTGAAATACACGATTGAGCGTGCGCGGGCAGAAGTTTCCGCGAGCCAGGCCCGGATTACTCAGGCGCAGCTCGATCTCAGCTACTGCGATATCTACTCTCCCATCTCGGGTGTGATCGGATTTCTCCAGGTCGATGAAGGGAATCTGGTGGGCCGCGGAGATGCTACGCTACTGGCAACTGTCTCAGCGTCTGATCCTTTGCTCGTTGATTTCAGTGTCAGCGAGATCGAATACCTCAAACTAACCGATCCTGAAACTGCCGGCACTAGAGCCGGGAGCCTGCGTTTTGATTTAGTTCTGTCGGATGAAAGCGTTCATCCATATCAAGGCACGTTCCGAGTGTTGGACCGCACTGTCGATCCGACAACTGGAACCGTGAAAGTCGAGGCGGCCTTCCCTAATCCGGGGAGCTATCTACGGCCGGGACAGTTTGCCCGGTTGCGCGTCGCCGTTGCTGAAAGAGAAAACGCGATCCTTGTTCCTCAGCGAGCTATCCAGGAGCTGCAAGGTGCAAAGACAGTAATGGTCGTTGACGCTCAAAACATGGTATCCGTGCGCAGCATCAAGCTCGGAGACAAAGCGGAAAAGGACATTGTCGTGCTGGATGGTCTAAATGCCGGGGAGCGCGTGATCGTTGAAGGGATGCAGAAAGTAAGACCGGGCAGTCAAGTCAATCCTGAGACAAAGGATGAATCGACAAAACTTCAGGGAGGCTGAAACCTTCTGTGCAACCTCTGTGTTCTCTGTGTCTCTGTGGTGATAGGAATGTGCGACACCACAACACAGAGACACAGACGACACAGAGGTTGCACTGAGAAGCAGTTAAGAATTCATGGCTAACTTCTTCATCAGGCGTCCAATCGTTGCGATCGTTATTTCGATCCTAACGCTCTTAATCGGCATCGTCGTGATTCGTGGACTCTCAATCGAGCAGTATCCGTTTTTGGCTCCCCCTAACATACGCGCCACTGCAACGTATCCGGGCGCCTCCGCAGAGGCCGTCGAACAATCAGTAGCGACGCCCATCGAACAGGAAGTCAATGGTGTCGACCGCATGATCTACATGAAGTCGTCGAATACCAGTGACGGCCGCATGCTGCTCGACGTCAATTTTGAAGTCGGCACCGATCAGGATACGGCAAACGTCCTCACCCAAAATCGTGTATCTACCGCCGCCGCTCGGCTTCCCGCTGAAGTCAACCAGCAGGGCGTCACCGTGAAGAAGCAAAGCCCCAGCATCCTGATGGTGATTTCTCTCTATTCACCCAAGGACGCATACGATGCAAATTTTCTAATCAACTACTGCGGCATCAACCTGCGCGATCAGATACTTCGCATTCCAGGTATTGCCCAGGTGGATCTGTTTGGCGGTACTGACTATGGGATGCGGGTGTGGTTCAAGCCCGATAGGCTCGCCAAGTTAGGTTTAACTCCGGCAGACGTAATAGCCGCCATTAAAGAGCAAAATCTTCAAGCTCCGGCAGGCAAGATAGGCGGGGCGCCGACACCAACGGATCAGGAGTTTACCGAGACCCTCAGCGCGCCTGGCCGGCTCATCACTCCCGAAGAGTTTGAAAACGTGATCGTACGGCAATCGGCTACCGGGGCGGTGGTCCGTATCAAGGATATTGGACGAGCCGAGCTCGGCTCTCAGGATTACAACTCGTTTGGACGACTCAACGGCAAACCGGGCGGTGCGATGGCCGTTTATCTTCTTCCCGGGGCCAACCAGCTCAAAGCCGCTGAAACGATCTACGAGACCATGGACCACGCGAAGACGATCTTTCCGCCCGACATGGATTACAAGATCGTCTACGACACCACACCCGCGGTCGAAGCCTCGATTGAAGCCATACTGCACACATTTGTCGAAGCGCTGATATTGGTGATCCTGGTCGTTTTTATCTTCCTGCAGAATATCCGCGCGACGATCATTCCATGTTTGACTATCCCCGTCTCCCTCGTGGGCACGTTTATCTTCTTCCCTCTGCTTGGCTTCTCGATAAATACACTCTCAATGTTTGGCCTGGTTCTGGCTATCGGCATCGTTGTCGATGATGCCATTGTGGTAGTGGAGGCGGTGATACATCACCTCGAGCATGGACTGCCGCCAAAAGAGGCGACGTATAAAGCAATGGCGGAGGTGTCGGGACCGGTTATCGGCATCGCGCTGATTCTGTCTGCTGTCTTTGTCCCGGTGGCGCTCCTCGGCGGTCTCGTCGGCAGTATGTACAGGCAGTTTGCTTTGACGATTGCCATCTCCGTATTGCTCTCGGCTTTCAACGCGCTGTCGCTCACGCCGGCGCTCTGCGCGATGATGTTGAAAGAACCCAAGCCGATGAGAGGACCAATCGGCGCTTTCTTTCGTGGTTTTAATAAAGTCTTCGACGTTACGACGAACGGATACGTTCATGTATCACGGCTCCTCATTCGTAAAGCAGTCCTGACGATTGTGATTGTCGCAGTAGTGGCCCTGGGCGCGGGCTTATTTGCGAAAGCAATTCCGGCGGGATTTATTCCCGATGAAGACCAGGGGATTATGGGCGTCAACGTGCAGTTGCCGCCGGGGGCCTCGCTGGCACGCACCAGCGAAGTGCTGAAGGAAGTCGAAGCGATACTCGCTAAAACTGAAGGAATAGAATCGTATCAAACCATCGGCGGCTACGGCGTAGTTACTAACACTTACCAGTCAAACTACGGTTCACTCTTTGCTCGCTTGAAGCCGTGGGACGAACGTCATGGTGAGGCGTTGCACGTCAAAGGGATCATGGCTGGATTGCAAAAGCAGTTTGCGGCGATTCCCGAAGCCGTGATCTTTCCCTTCAACATTCCAACGCTGAGTGGATTTGGCGCAGCATCGGGCTTCAATTTCCTGATTCAGGATCGCACCGGCTCGATGACAATCGATCAACTGGGCGAACAGGCGACCAAGTTCATTGCAGCAGGACGCCAACGACCCGAACTCGGGACTCTTTTCACTTCCTTCGATCCGAATTATCCACAAGTCAAAGTGAATCTGGATCGCGAGAAAGCACGCACGCTCGGCGTTCCCGTCAACGAAGTCTTTCAAACAATGTCGGCGGCAATGGGGGGCGCCTTTGTGAATGACTTCAATCGTTTCGGGCGCTTGTATCGCGTGTATGTCCAGGCTGAGTCGAGCGATCGATTGAAAGCAGAGGATATAGGCAGAATCTATGTCCGTTCCAGGACAACCAATTCGATGGTTCCTCTTTCAACGCTGGTAAACATCGACGATATCGCCGGAACCGAGCTCACGACGCGTTTCAACTTGTTGCGTTCGGTAGAGCTCCAGGGAGCTCCGGCGCGGGGCTACACCTCGGGCCAGGCGCTTGCAGCTCTCGAGGAAGTGTTTGCACAAACGATGCCGAGCGAAATGAGTTTTTCCTACTCGTCACTCTCCTACCAGGAGAAGATCGCGCCACCTCCGGCGCCTACATTTATTCTCGCAATCATCTGCGTGTTCCTGTTGCTCGCCGCAATGTACGAGAGTTGGCGATTACCGTGGGCGGTGCTCCTTGGTTCACCGCTCGTAGCTCTCGGCGCGCTGTTCGGTGTCTGGCTGATGGGCTACGACAACAACGTTTACGTACAAATTGGCCTGGTGATGCTCATCGGACTGGCGGCAAAGAATGCGATCCTGATTGTCGAGTTTGCGAAGGCCAAGCATGAAGAGGGCGCCTCACTTGAAGACGCCGCGCTCACCTCCGCTCGATTGCGGTTCCGGCCCATCTTGATGACCGCCTTCGCATTCATTCTCGGGGTTGTGCCGTTGATGAAGGCAAGCGGCGCAGGCGCAGGCGCACAGAATGTGATGGGTGTTGGCGTATTCTTCGGCATGCTCGTCGCCACAGCGTTAGGGGTTTTCATCATTCCCGGCAATTTCACTTTCATCCTGGGATTGGGTAGTCGTCGTCGCGCAAAAGCAGCAATGCCGCCTCCGGTGCCGGCCACAGCCGAAGCAGGAGGTGAACACTGATGAGACGATTTGTCGTTGTCTTACTACTCGTGTCTCTCATTCAAACTTACGCTGCTGGTCAGAAATCCCAGGTTCCAACAGTGCAAACGCCGGGTACGTACCGGGGAGACACAACAGCGCAACCGGACAAGCAGTCGTTGGCTGATTTGAAGTGGTTCGACGTTTTCAAAGACGAAAAACTCCAGGAGCTAATCAATGACGCCATCGCTCACAACTACGACCTCCGTCAGGCTGTGGCTCGTATCGATGCCGCGCGGGCCAGCTATGGCATTACACGATCGGAGCAGTTTCCCACCTTCGGCGCCAGCACTGACGTCTTAAATCAACGTCAATCGCGAAGCTCAGCCTTTGATCTGCCTGAACCGATCAAACGGGATCGATCTTTTGGAAGCCTTTTATTGAATATGCTCACTTATGAGCTCGATCTCTGGGGGAGATTGAGAAAAGCGTCCGCAGCTGCGAGGTCGGATCTACTGGCGACTGAAGAAGCTCGTTTTGCAGTTATCACCACGTTAGTCGGTGACGTGGCGACGGCGTATTTCAATTTGCGGGAGTTTGACTTCGAGCTCGATATCTCACGTCGCACGCTCACCTCGCGCGAAGAGTCGTTGCGCATCATTAAGTTGAGAGAACAGCGTGGCGTGTCGACGATGCTGGACGTACGCCAGGCGGAAGAGCTGGTTTACAACGCCACTGAAGTTATACCCGCGCTGGAGCAATCGATAGAACAAACTGAAAATTTTTTGAGTTTTCTGACCGGCAGAAACCCGGGCGCGATTGCCCGTGGACTGGGCTTAACTGAACAGCCGATGCCGCCCAGCGTTCCGGCGGGATTACCATCGGATCTTATCGAGCGGCGACCTGACATTCGCGCCGCCGAGAACAGCCTGATTGCCGCAAACGCACGTATCGAAGTTGCCAGAAAGGAATTCTTTCCACGCATATCCATCAGTGCATTTCTCGGTTACGAGAGTGGACAAATCACGAGTCTTTTTAGTGGCAGTAGAAGCGTCTGGAATGTTTTACCGCAGGTAACGCAGCCGATCTTCACTGGCGGCCGCTTGAAGTCAAATGTGCGCCTGTCGCAGGCAGAACGCGAATTTTTGCTGGTCGATTATCAGAGAACTATTCAGGGCGCTTTCCGTGAAGTCTCTGACGCTCTGATTGCCTATCAAAAGGTTCGAGAGGTTCGCACACAACGCACATTACTTGTAGACACGCTACGCGATCGCGCACGGCTTTCTTACCTGCGTTACACGGGTGGTGTTGCGACTCTTCTGGATGCGCTCGATGCCGACAGAGAGCTATTCGACGCCGAACGAAGCCTCGCTCTGGCGCGACGCGATGAATTGCTGAGCGTCGTGCAACTTTACAAAGCGCTCGGGGGCGGCTGGCAATAAGGGCCACAGATTTACACGGATACTCATTACAGCCTCGGTCTCGTAATGCCGAGTTTTCTCATGCGAGAGCGAAGTGTACTTGCGTGGACATTCAACAACTCCGCGGCTCCACCCACGCCTTCTACTCTCCAGTGTACCTTCTTCAGAGTACGGAGAATGATCCGATGCTCACTCTGCTCGAGTGTTTCGCCTTGGATCTCGAGGTCCGGATCCGTGTCCAGTCGCTCAATTGAGGGTTGCGGCTCGTCTGTAAGTTGAAGCTTTGAACCCTGAGTTACAATCACCGCCCGCTCAACCACGTTTCTCAGCTCGCGCACGTTACCTGGCCAGTCGTAGTCCTGTAACGACTTGATGGTGCTCTGCGGGATTGACTCAATACGTTTACCCAGTTTCATGCTTATTTGATTGACGAGGTGCGTTACAAGCAGCGGTATATCGTCGCGTCGCTCACGAAGCGGCGGCATGAGGATCGGAAACGTGTTAAGCCGGTAGTACAAGTCTGATCGGAAGGTGCCCTTTGCCGCGGCCTCGGACAAATTGCGATTAGTCGCTGCGATGACGCGCACGTCTACTGTTACGGTGCGACTACTGCCGACAAGCTCAAACTCGCCCTCTTCCAATACACGCAGCAGCTTCGACTGCAGGTCAAGCGGCAGTTCACCGACTTCATCCAGGAAGATTGAGCCACCATTTGCGATCGCAAAACGGCCCAGCCGCTGCGCGTCGGCGCCGGTAAACGCGCCCTTTTCGTGACCGAATAACTCGCTCTCGATTAGAGGAGCGGGAAGCGCCGCGCAGTTGACCTTGACCAACGGGTGCTTGTGACGTGGACTAAGATTATGAATCGCATGGGCCAGGAGCTCTTTGCCAGTGCCAGTCTCACCTAATAAGAGAACAGTAGTATTTAGCGGAGCGACTTGTTGCGCCTGGCGTAACACTCGCTTGAGTGGCTGGCTATTGCCAATGATCTCGCCGAAGTTGCCCGCGCCACGGATCTCTTCCTGTAGGTAGATATTTTCTTCGTGGAGACGGTCTTTTAATTGTTGCACCTCGAGCAGCGCACTTTTGAGCGATTCCTCAGCCAGTTTACGCTCGGTAATGTCGCGAACAATTGAGAGGAGCTTGTCATCACCTTCGCAGGCGACAATGGAGGCCTCATAGACGTGTTTGCCGTCAGCCATCGAGAGCTCGTACTCGAGGTATGAAGGCTTGTCTGATGCCTGCTCAAAATACTTATGAAACTCCCTCGCCAGCTCCGGCGGCATCACTTCCGTCACGTTTTTGCCGAGGAACTGTTCCGGCGGGAGCAAAAGCTGGTCAAGTGATTTCGCGTGGTAATCCAAATAAACGCCATCTCGAGTTAAGAGGAACATTACATCGGGAATGGCAGTCAGGAGCGCACGGTTTCGCGCTTCGCTTGCCTGGAGGGCGATTTCACGCCTCTGGAGGTCGACGCGACCATGTGCCTCCTCTATTTGCGTGGGCAATCCCTGAAAATAGCCGGGACTCTTCACTACGTAGTTCGAAGCGCCAAGCTTCAATCCCTGACGTGCTATCTCTTCCTCTCCGGGTCGACAAATCAACACCGAAGCCAGATCCTGCTTTAACACGAGGCGTAATTCTTTAAGCACCTCCAGGCCGTTCGGTTCCGGAAGCGAAACGTTCATTAAAAGAACGTCGTATTGCGTGGACTCTTCAGCAGATTGCAAAGCAGAAAGGACGTCTGAACCGGTGAAAACGATTTCTAAATGAAGGTGATCGGCATGCACTGCAAAATGACGACGAGTGGTCTCAACATCCTGCAAATCGCTTTCGGCGTACAGCACTCGTAAGGGATGAGCTCGTCGCGCTGCGTCTGCGCGATAATGATTGAGCGCGCTTTCGAGAGTAACCGGCAAGCGATCGAGATAATCCTTGCGCTTTGTGACATAGTCGTCCGCCCGTGCCTTGAGAGCTTCGACTGCCGTTTCTTCGTCACCCATTCCGGTAACCACAACCACGGCAAGCGGCAGACTGTTTTCACGAATGTGCTTCAGAAGAAAAAGACCATCACCGTCAGGCAGGTGCATGTCGGTGAGAACGAGATCGAGAGGCTCTGATGTCAACCGGCCCAGCCGCGCCAAGGCGTCTTTGATCGTGGAAACTGACTCCAGTTGAAGATGCGGCGCAGTTCTTCGCAACATACGCAGCGTGAGATCGGCGTCGCGCGGGTCATCTTCAACGTAGAGGATTCGCATGAATTATCTCGGAGCAGTGTTTAGGGCACACCAATAGACTTCAATTTGGGCGGCAACTTCCATGAACTTGTTGAATTCTACGGGCTTCACGATAAAGGAATTGCACCCCAACTGGTAAGCTTCCGCGATATCCTGATCCTCACTAGAAGTTGTCAGAACGATAACTGGAATGCCTGAGCTTACCGGGTGGCTCTTGTATCTGCGCAAAACCTCGAGGCCGCTGATCTTCGGAAGTCCCAGGTCGAGCAAGATAAAAACCGGACGGTGCTCCCCTTCCTCCCACTTATTGATGAAAGCGAGGGCCTCTTCGCCGTCCCTTGCCTCCAGGATAGGATTGCTGATCCGCTGCCGTGCAAATGCACGTTTTGTCAGATCCAGATCGGTCAGCCGATCTTCAACGATCAAGATTGGACTGAGACTCTCGTTCATAAATCAAACCTGCCTGGATTGTTTTGGGATTTCCAAATAAAACGTTGCCCCGTGGCCGGGTTTGCTTTGGGCCCAGGCCTTTCCACCCATGCGTTCCATTGCCTTGCGGACGATGGCTAACCCGACACCGGTACCCGGATACTGCTCGCTGGGGTTGAGACGTTGAAAAATATCGAAGATTCGATCGTGGTATTTCATATCAAAGCCGACGCCGTTATCACGCACCCACACCAGGAACATCTCGGTCAGTTCTTTCGAGCCAACCTCGATCCGCGGATGAGACACTTTCCCTGTGAACTTGACTGCGTTATCGAGGTAATTCCGAAGTGACTGAGTGAGTCCATTCGGATCGACAACAATGCTGCCGCCATTAACATTCACAATGAAGTCGATGCCGGCGTCAGTCACTTCGCGTTTCTTCTGGTCCACTACCATTGTAATTAGAGGTCCCAGCTCAACCTCGTCTGACTTAAACTCCCGTCGCTCGAGGCGTGAATACTCGAGTAGATCGTCAATTAGCTGGCTCATCTCGCCGCTCGAGCTTTGAATAGTTTTCAAGAACGCGCGTCCTTCATCATTGAGACTTGCCAGGTGATCTTCAAGCAGGAGCCGGCTATAACCATCGATGCCGCGAAGCGGGGCCTTGAGGTCGTGGGCCACAGAATAGGCGAACGTCTCCAGCTCGCGGCTCTTTGCGTTGAGTGCAGCCGTTCGCGCAGCTATGCGTTCTTCCAGTTCGGTATTGAGCCGATCCAGCGCTTCTCTCGCACGCTGGCGACGCTTCCTTTCGATTAGGAGGAAGGTAATCAGCGAGCTTTGCAGCGCAAATAGCACGGCGACGAGCATGATGCGCCACTTGTATTGTTGCCAGAATGTCAGCTCTTTGAACTTTACGATCCTGCTATTCGGAAGTTTGTTCTCGCTGATTCCCCAGCGCTGCATCTGCCGCCAATCAAACATGAGAACTGAGGGAGCACTGTCAACCGGAATGTCCCGGGCTCGCGTGCCGTTCAAAATTCGCCGGACTATTCCCGCCACTTCGATCCCATTTTGCTCAGAGTCCTGGACGTAACCTCCCACCAGTCCATAACCGATATTTCGGCTGCCCATACCGTAAATAGGCGCCGATGCCGACCTGGCAATCAACTCTAAAACCTCGTGAGTTTGAAGCTGGCTTTGATCTCCAGCCGATCGCTGCCATACGTAGAGAATGATCGAGTGTTTGGGCAAGCTCGCCGTTCTCGCGATCAATTCATTCAACGGAAGATCGGTGAGATAAGTGAACCGAACTCGATGTTCGTATGTAGATAGTTCCTGGCGCGCCACGATTTCGAATCTCTTGTCAAGCTCGGGTGTTCCACTGACGACAAAAACCTGCTCGGTGCCAGGGTGCAACGTGAGAGCTAAGTCCAGTGTTTTTCTGTAAGTGTTTGCTCGAATGATTCCGGTGAGACCAGGCCCGGAGGCAAGAATTTCGGGCGGAGGACGCTTAACAGCGACAAAAACGATCGGGGAATTTGGAAATAGATCGCTGCGATGCTTCAGGAGGAATTCCAGTGCCGGGTCCGGTGTAGCAACTATCACGTCAATGGAGCTGCCCGCATACTTTTGGCGCAAATAGTCGTACAAAATCTGGTACTGATGCTCTCCAGGAAAGCGAGACGAATCGAGATATTCATTATAAACTTCCCAGGTATCGCGCGGCTCCGATCGCATACCCGCCACGAAGCCCTGGTCAAAACTAATATTGCCGGGAATGTCCTTGTTGTCCCAGTAGAGCATAAGCACCTTCTTGCGATCTTTGGGTACCTGGGCGGATGCCATTGAAAATAAGATCGCAATACAGGCGAGCAACATCGAACCGCGCATCAATTTAGCTCTGATAGATTTCATTACTACAAACTGATCTTCATCGCAAATTGAATCTGCCGCGACGAACCACTTTCCCCGGTTGGAAAGCGAGTGCTGGTGAGACCGCCAAAGGCAGGAGTTCCTACAACGTTCCCGGGCGGTCCAAAGTTGGCATGATTGAACAGGTCAAAGACTTCCAGGCGAAGTTGTAGACGGGCTCTTTCGCTAAGATGGATATTTTTGATAGCTGAAGCATCGGAGGTATTGAACCCTGGTCCAATCACGACATTGCGACCCAGATTGCCGAAGCGTGCTACCGGGGTAAAGGCTGTCGTATCGAACCAACGCTCGACCTGGCCAACGATATCGACGGGACCCGTTGCATCCGGTCGCAGAGTATTTGCAATCCCGTTGACGGTGCTATTACTGGAAACGATATTGATCGGACTGCCGCTTTGAGACTGGACAATGAGTGCAAACTGCCAACCTTCGACGAACTGATTGCCACTGAACGGTAGATCGTAGATGGCACTCAGCACGGCCCTATGACGCGCGTCGAAATCTGAAAGCCCACGATCGCCTGTAAGATTGTAGCTGTCCTGCACGGTCACACCGCCTGTACTGAACGAGTTGTAGTCCAAAGATTTTGACCACGTGTAGGACGCATCAAACTGCAGGCCACGTGCCAGTCGCTGAGTGGCAGTCATCCAAAGCGCGTTGTAACTGGAATTCCCTGCACTCTCAACCTGAGTGATGTTGCCGAGCGGCGAGCCCGGTAATATCGGGCTTGTTTGGGACAACGTTTGAAAAGGCCGTATTCCGTTCACCGGTTGGTTGATATTGCGGCGGACAATCAAGTGCGTTCCTTTTGATCCGAAGTAGCCAACCATTAATGCGAGATTGCGGAAAACTTCGCGTTGTACGTTCAGGTTCCACGATTGCAGATAAGCGTTATCAAAGTCATGGTTAATAGACTGCGGCGCCAGCCCCGCTGGTCCCGCCAGATTTATTGCGTTGTCGAATCTGATGGACCCGGTAAAAGTGAGCGGAATTGCCAGGGGAGGATTCGCGGCCGTTGGTGTTACAACGCTGGTCATAGGTTGATCGGTTGAGAGTGCATAAGCTGCGCGGACAGACGTCTTTCCATCCTTGAGTGGATCCCATACGAAACCAACACGCGGCTGAAAGTTCTTATTGTTCTGCTGGTAGACCTCATCGATGTTTGTGCCAACACGAATAAGCGAGGCGGTCGACGGATCGAAGACGATGAAACGGTCATAGCGTTCGGTGGGCGTCATATTCCACTCGTAACGCAGCCCGAGCTCGAAGGTGAGGTTCGGCCGCAGCTTGTAATTGTCCTGGACAAAGAAGCCGAGGGCTCCTTGAGCAACGCTGCTTGATTGACTGCCCAGCGTGACGCTGAAAGAGTTAGCCGTGCCGGCGATGAAAGCCGGGACGGTAGGAAAGTTGAAAGCACCTGTCCCTTGCCGGAAGTTGTTATTGAGGAATTGCCGGAACTCCCCGCCCATCTTTAGCGAGTGTTTGCCGCGTAAAAGAGTCAAAGTGTCAGAGAAGGTGAAACTCGTATTACCGCGTCCGGATGGTTGCGGGGATGGTCCGCCAAAGTTGAGGTTGCCGCCGGCGATATTTATCTGCGGCAGGCCAATGAGATCATCGATGCCGTTATTGATGCCGAATTCCGCCGGGTTGAGCTGTGCATTTGGCTTCGTGGCGGCCTGAAGACGATTCAGGCCGCCACGAAATTCGTTAACCACGTTTGGGCTGAATATGTGCGTCTCATTGAGCGTAAAAGACTGCCGCTGCGCTCGAACAAAGTTGCCGAAGCCGGGTATGGTGTTGCCGGTGCGTGTTGGCTCGGTGCCGAAAGTGCGATAGAGATCGTAGTAGCCATGCAGTCGATCTTTTTTGGTGAGGTTGTACGTGATATCGATGGTCCATTGATCGCCATCAACCGGCGCGTTGGCAGAACCTATAAAGCGCGGTGTGCCGGACGAATCAATGAGGTTAGCGCGCGGGATCAATCGGATTAGCTTCACTATCACCGGATCAATTGTTGACGCGCGTTGCGCGTCACTTAGCACCAGGCTGTTGGTATCGAGCCGTTGCCGCTGGCGTAAGCCTTCGTAAGAAAAGAAAAAGAACGCCGTATTCTTCACAATCGGACCACCGGCATGACCGCCAAATTGGTTGCGTTTGAAAGGCGGCGGATCGCTCTGGGTAAAAGTGAAAAAGTTGCGCGCATCGAACGCATCGTTGCGAAGAAACTCGAACAACTCACCGTGAAACTCGTTTGCCCCGGAACGTGTGGCAACATTCACTATTGCACCTGAGCTTTGTCCGAATTCAGCACTGAAGGTGGAGTTGTCGACCTTAAATTCCTGGACGGCGCTTATCGAGGGTTGGAAATTAATAGAGCTAAACGTTAGATCGTTAAGAGTGACACCGTTGATCACGTAATTAACGGCTTCTTCGCGGTTGCCGGCGGTATTGATCGTCAGCGCTCCTAAACCGCGCATCGGCGACGACGAGAATGCACCCTGGGGAGGTGTCACGGAACCCGGAGTAAGCAATCCAAGGTCGAGAAAATAACGGCCGTTAAGAGGAAGCTCCTGAACCATTTTTCGATCTTTCACATGACCGACTGAAATGGTCGCCCGTTCGATCAAATCAGGTGCCGCTGTCACTGAAATCACCTGAGAGACATCGCCGACCTGGAGTTGGAAGTCCTGAATGACTTTCCTCCCAACCTCAATGCGAAGGTGTTCAAGGATTCGAGTCTGAAAACCTTTTGCTCGTACCTCAATGCAGTAGTCACCTATCGGTAGCGCTACGATTTGATACCGGCCGGAAACACCCGTCGTGGCCAGACGCGTTACTCCAATCGCGCGATCGTCAGCCGTGATCTCGGCTCCCGCGATTAAAGCTCCATGCTGATCGGTGATTGATCCTTCGATTGATGCGGTGGATTGCGCGTTGACACACGTCGAGAGAGCCAGCAAGACAACAATGGGGAAGAGCGGGACTGTCATAGCTGAATCTTGTGAGTGTGGCGACGAAACTCTAAACCCAACTACAACCAACCTCAAGAGCTTTTCTGGAAGAGTCACAAAAAAAGCACAAGTGATTTCAGCATCCGTTCAATCATTTGATTCCTTTGCCCCTTTTTAGGGCACTGTAAGTTTTGCTAGTACCGTTGATGGTCCTTCTCTTTTAGCCTCTCACCATGACGGGAGAGTTGGGAGTTTTACTACTCGGTTCAGCTCCGGAGCATGGTCTGTCCGCGAAAGCGCTTGAGATTGGCCGTGTGTTTAACTTTCCCGTCACCAACTCCATGGTCGTCAGTTGGTTTGTGGCTCTTGGTTTGATCGTCTTTGTTCGTATCGCTACGCGGCGGATGGATCAGGTTCCGAGCGGCGCACAGAATTTTCTGGAGTGGCTTGTCGAGAGTCTCTACGGCTTCCTCGAAGGACTGCTTGGCAAGCACCTGGTTGATCGAACCTTCTGGTTTTTTGCCACCGTTTTCATCTTCATACTTTCTTCTAATTGGCTTGGCCTTGTGCCCGGAGTCGGAACCATCGGATGGGGGTATGTGACCCCGCACGGCTTCAAGGTCGATGAGCCACTGCTCCGAGGCGCGAATGCCGATGTGAACCTGACCCTTGCGATGGCCCTTATCTTCTTCGCCTGCTGGATCGTGTGGGCAATTCGCGAGGTTGGACCACTGGGATTTCTAAAGGAACTATTCGCCCCGAAAGGTGAGAGCAGCGGAGTGCTGAGAATAGTTCTTGCGATCGTGTTCTTCGCTGTTGGTTGTTTGGAAGTGGTTTCGATCCTGTTCCGGCCGGTGTCACTCAGTTTTCGACTGTACGGCAACACCTTCGCGGGCGAGAACATGTTGGAGACGATGGCCACTCTTGTTCCGGGCCTCGGGTGGTTACTGCCCGTTCCGTTTTACTTTTTGGAGCTGTTGGTAGGCGTAGTTCAAGCACTGGTCTTCATGTTGTTGACAGCCGTCTTCACGCTCTTGATGTGCCAGCATCCTGAAGAAGGCTCTACGGCGAGTCACACATAAAGTTTATTGTTGAAAGGAATGTAGGACATGAGTGGAAACTTACACGTAGGCTTAGCGGCAATTGGAGCAGCAATCGCAGTAGGCATTATCGGCATGAAGGCCTCGGAAGCTGTGGGGCGCAATCCGGAAGCGTCGACGAAGGTCCTGGTCCAGTCGATCCTCTCAATCGCTTTCGCTGAAGCGATCGTTTTCTACACGCTGTTCCTCGTGCGCTAGACGTCTTGTGAGGTGCGGCTATGAATGCATTCCTTCTATCAGCAGAAGCAGAAACTGGCGGACAGCTCGAGCAGATTGCCAGAACGTTCGGTGTTGACTGGTCTCATCTGATCGCTCAAATAGTCAGCTTCTCAATTGTCTGCCTGATTCTCTATCTGTTTGCCTATAAGCCCGTTCTAAAGATGTTGGCGACGCGGCGCGAACTCATCGCCCAGGGACTGGCCAATAGTGAAAAGATTCAAGCCGAACTGGCGAGGACTGAAACACAGCGCCAGGAAGTGCTGGCCCAAGCCAACCTCGAGGCCGCTCAGTTGTTGGAGGACGCGCGCGATGCAGCCGCACGACTTCGTGAAAAGGAAACTCAAAAGGCCATTGTTGCCGCAGACCAGATCATAGGCAGGGCCCGCGAGGCCGCCGCCTCGGACCATACGCGAATGCTGGGCCAGCTCAAACGAGAAGTGGGCCGCCTGGTGGTCCAAACGACGGCTGCAATTACCGGCAAGGTTTTGACCACCGAAGATCAACGACGACTTGCGGAGGAGACTGCCCGGCAACTTACGACTCGATGAATAAGATGAAACTGGTACGGCGTAACGCGAAGCATCTCTTTCGCTGGTGTCGCGCGAATGGGTCACTGGATGAGGATCTGGTTCGCCAGGTAGTACAACAGATCCTCAACTCAAAACGCCGAGGTTATCTGGCACTCGCAAACGAGTTTGAGCGTTTGGTGAGACTCGACCAGATGCAGCACACGGCTGAAGTTGAGAGTGCAGCGCCGTTGCCTTCTGAACTGCGTACGGATGTTCAGGCACGTCTGGACCAAACCTATGGTCCACACTTGAGTACGTCATTTGTAGAAAACACTTCGCTGATTGGCGGTATGCGAATAAAGGTCGGAAGTGATGTTTATGACGGCAGTATCAAGGAGGGCCTGGCGGCACTGGAGCGCAGCTTTCTTGATCCGGCAAGCGAGGTAAGGGTCGATGGCTAACTTGTTAATGGAAATTGAAACCCAGATCCGGGGCGCCAAAACGTTCGCCGCAAAACAGAATGTCGGCGTGATCCGCGAGATCGGAGACGGCGTCGCCAGGATCGAAGGCCTGAGCGATGCGATGCTCAACGAAATGATCGATCTGGGCCACGGCATTACGGGCCTCGCGCTCAACCTCGATGAAACCGAAGTCGGGGTCGTGATTCTGGGCGACTACACTCAACTCGAGGAAGGCGATGAAGTTCGTGCCACCGGAAAACTATTGCAGGTGCCCGTCGGAAAGGGCCTGTTGGGTCGCGTGGTAAATACACTTGGTGAACCACTCGACGGCAAGGGGCCAGTTACGAGTACAACTTCGTATCCAGTAGAGAAACTTGCGCCCGGCATCATCAGGCGTAGTCCGGTCAGGCAACCTGTGCAAACGGGCATCATGGCCGTCGACGCCATGATCCCGGTTGGTCGTGGCCAACGCGAACTGATTATCGGCGATCGTTCCACCGGAAAAACAACCATCTGCATCGACACCATCATTAATCAAGCACGGCTAAACAGTGCGGCCGAAGCCGCTGGGGATAAAAACTTTCGCCCGCTGTACTCGATTTATGTCGCCATCGGACAAAAGCAATCAAGCATTGCACGGCTTATCAGCGTGTTGGAAGAAGCCGGAGCAATGCCCTACACGATCATTCTCGCTTCTCCTGCTTCTGACTCGGCAACAAATCAGTATCTGGCTCCATTTGCGGGGGCAGCAATGGGTGAGTGGTTCATGGACCATGGCATGGACGCACTGATCATCTTCGACGACTTGTCCAAACATGCCGTGGCTTACCGGCAAGTGTGCCTGGTCTTGAAGCGGCCCTCCGGCCGCGAAGCATATCCCGGCGACGTCTTTTACTTACACAGCCGATTACTGGAGCGCGCCGCACGTGTCGGAGAGAAATATGGTAACGGTTCCCTCACCGCACTTCCGATCATTGAAACGCAGGCCGGCGATGTTTCTGCCTACATTCCGACCAACGTCATCTCGATTACAGACGGACAGATTTACTTGGAAACGGATCTGTTTTATCAGGGTATACGTCCCGCGATCTCGGTTGGTCTTTCTGTATCTCGCGTAGGCTCGGCTGCTCAACTGAAAGCGATGAAGCAAGTTGCCGGACAGCTCAAAGGCGACCTTGCTCAATTTCGCGAGCTGGCGGCATTCGCCCAATTCGGTTCCGAGTTGGATCCAAAGACACAGGCGCAAATTGATCGAGGCAAGCGTATCGTCGAAGTTTTCAAGCAGCCGCAGTACAGCCCGCTTCCGGTTGAAGTGCAAGTTGCGGTGCTCTGGTCAGTGCAAAAAGGATACTTGGATGACGTACCAGTTGACCGCGTCAAGGAATACCAGAATAAGTTCACCGAATTTCTCACCCTGCGCAAGACTGATCTGCTGCAAAAAATCGCCGCCGAAAAGTCGCTCAACGAAGCGCTCACTGCCGAGTTGAAGCTGGCGGCGGATGCTTTCAAACAGACTTGGAGATAAAAGCATGAGCAGCTCGCGCGATATCCGCAGGCGTATACGATCGATAGGGAGCACGGCGCAGATCACTAAAGCCATGCAGATGGTGGCTGCGTCAAAAATGCGCAAGGCGCAGGAAGCAGCACTCGCCGGACGTCCATTCGTGCGGTTGATCTATCGTTTTCAACGCGAGGCGACTACGGCCGGTCGTGAATTCAATCATCCTTTGCTCGAGGTTCGCCCGGTTAACAAACGCGCGGTGATACTGGTGGCAGCCGATAAAGGATTGTGTGGCGCGCTGAATAGCAACTTGTTTCGCATGGCCGCGCAATTCGATCCCGCCTCCACTGTTTTCATTACCGCCGGAAGAAAAGCGGCGCAGTTTGTGGCGGCTACTCGCCGGCAACTAATCGCTGAATTTGCCTATGGCGACTCTCCGACATTTCCTGAAGCAAGGGCGATTGCAGCCTTCGCACGCGATCTTTTCCTGAAAAAAGAGGTAGACGAAGTGCGTGTTTTGGCCACTCGCTTCATCAACACTTTGAGTCAACATCCGGTTGCGTTGGAATATCTTCCGGTGGGAGAAATCAAAGGCCTGGAGATCCCGGGCGCGGAACGCGAAGTGTACCCGGCGGATGCTCGAGAGACTCTCTTTAAGCCTGGTCCGGAGGCTTTTCTGAGTTATCTCCTCTCGCACTATTTGAACATCTACATCTATCAGGTGTTGCTGAATGCCAAAGCCAGCGAACAAAGTGCTCGCATGGTGTCGATGAAGAACGCCACCGACAATGCTGAGAACCTGATCGACGATTTGAAACTCGAGTACAACAAATTGCGCCAGGCCAGCATAACGAAAGAGTTGCTCGAGATCGCGGGAGGTCAGGCAAGTTAGGAGTGGAAGCATGGGTAAAGGCAAAGTGGTACAAGTCGCTGGGCCAGTCGTAGACGTTGAATTTCCTGACAGTCTGCCCGGTATCTACAACGCTTTATCGGTTGAGTATAAGGTCGAGGACCAGCCGGTGAAGTTGACGCTCGAGGTGCAACAGCATCTTGGAGACAAGTGGGTGCGAACGATTTCGATGTCCGGCACCGAAGGTCTCAAAAGAGGATTCGAAGTCGAGGATACCGGTGGACCAATGACCATGCCCGTCGGCGAAGGCGTGATGGGACGCGTGTTTGACGTCACTGGAAACCCGATAGATGAGCGTGGTCCAGTAGAGGCTGAGAAGTATTATCCAATCCATCGTCCGGCGCCACTGTTAGTTGACCAATCCACTTCCCCGCAGGTCCTCCCTACGGGGATCAAGGTAATTGACTTGATTTGCCCTTTCCTGAAAGGCGGCAAGGTGGGTGCTTTCGGTGGCGCCGGCGTGGGCAAAACGGTCGTGATCATGGAACTAATTAATAATATCGCCAAGCTTCATGGCGGCGTGTCGGTTTTTGCGGGCGTGGGTGAGCGAACACGCGAAGGCAATGATCTATATAACGAAATGTCGGAAGCCGGCGTCATCAACCAGAACGATCTGAAGTCATCAAAAATCGCTTTGGTGTACGGGCAGATGAACGAGCCGCCAGGAGCGCGCTTGCGCGTTGCTCTTTCAGGGCTCGCCATCACCGAGTATTTTCGCGACGAAAAGAATCAGGACGTGCTGCTTTTCATTGACAACATTTTCCGGTTTTCCCAGGCCGGTGCTGAAGTCTCATCACTGCTGGGCCGCACTGCCAGCGCCGTCGGATATCAACCGACACTCGCTGCCGAAATGGGTGCCCTGCAAGAGCGCATCACGTCTACTAAGAAAGGTTCGATTACTTCCTTCCAGGCAGTGTATGTGCCCGCGGACGACTTGACCGATCCAGCGCCGGCCACAACCTTCGCCCACCTTGACGCAACGATTGTTCTCGAGCGTGCGATTGCAGAATTGGGTATCTATCCGGCGGTCGATCCACTTGCATCAACCTCCCGCGCGCTCGAGCCTGAAATAGTGGGTCGGGATCACTATGAAGTAGCGCGCCGGGTACAGGCAGTTTTGCAACGCTATAAAGACCTGCAGGACATCATCGCCATTCTAGGCATGGATGAACTGTCGCCTGAAGACAAGATGACTGTTTTGCGGGCGCGCAAGATTCAGCGTTTTCTGAGTCAACCTTTCAGTGTCGCCCAGGTATTCACGGGCCGCGAAGGTAAACAAGTTCCGGTGTCCGACACAGTGCGAGGCTTTAAAGAGATTCTTGACGGGAAGCACGACGATGTGCCCGAAGGCAACTTCTACATGAAGGGTGGTATCGAGGAGATCCGAGACGCATGAAGACTTTAAGACTTCAAATCGTGACGCCTGAGGGAGTGGCTTATGCCGACGATGTTGAAATGGTGGGATTACGGTCGGTCGAGGGACAGATTGGAATTCTCCCGCATCATATTCGCCTGATGACGCAAATGCTGCCTGGTGAAATGATGGTCCGCAAAAACGGTCGTGATGAGTTTCTAGCAGTTGGTGAAGGACTGGTGGACGTTACCGGCGAGCAGGTCGCGATTGCCACGGATATGGCGGTGAACGTTGACAGCATAAACGAAGCCAAAGCCGAAGAGGCTCGCCGTCGAGCTGAGGCGCGGCTCCGCGACAAGATCTCTGACGAAGAAGTGGCTTCGGTCAACGCCTCGCTGGCGCGCTCGCTGGCCCAACTTCACGTCAAACGACGCCATCGACGGTAGTAACGACCTCGCCACAATTTAAAACAGATGGGTAAGGACGCAATCAATTCCGAAGCCTTCCGGCGCGCAACGCTGACAAGCGAATCGTATCGAACCACTGGGTTACTATGCCTGTTGGGTACACTCGCGATTTTCGTAGTTGTGCGAGGAAGCGCAACCGGAGACCTTCCAATCGTTGTCCTCCAGTTTGCATTTCTTGTTTTTGTCATCGGCCACGAAGTGGTCAGGTTGCGTGCGATTAGGAGAGCGCTTCGAGATGGCAGTGAAAGAGTGTTGGACAAGTGGGTGCTCAATGTTTTTCTCGAAAGCCAGATTCCAACCGTGGCCATACTCTTTTTGCTCGCTGGTCCATGGCTCAGCCCTTATCAGGCGCTGGTTGCTCCGGCGGTCCTGGTTTACTTCCTTCTTATCATTCTTTCGACGCTCAGGCTGAGTCCAGGCCTCACGTTGTTAACCGGACTTCTGTCAGCCCTGGGCTACCTGTTTTTGACGTTCTACACGGCGCTGCGATTCCGAAGTTCCGAGGCACAATCAAGTGCGCTTCCTCTGACTGTTTATCTCATCTACGCCGGCGTGATTTTTACTGGCGGCATTCTCGCCGCTGTTGTTGCTGGTCGAATTCGAACGCACGTTGCCGCGGCCCTCCGCGAAGCCGAGCTGAAGAGCAAGCTCGAGCAGGTTAATCATGACCTCGACATCGCCAGATCGATCCAACAGGATCTGCTTCCGGCTCAGTCACCGACTCTGGAAAACTTCGATGTCGCAGGATGGAATGAACCTGCCAATGAAACCGGAGGCGACTACTTCGACTGGCAATCGCTACCGGACGGTCGACTCGCCATCAGCCTTGGCGATGCTACTGGTCACGGTATCGGTCCGGCGCTGGTTAGTGCGCTGTGCCGTGCTTACGCACGCGCCAGCCTGGTTGTAGACAATGAGCATCACCAGGTACTCGATCGTCTTAATCGCTTGCTGGCTGATGATCTATCCGCAAACCGGTTTGTAACGTTCGCACTGGTCTTTCTCGATCCAACCACGTCTGAAGTGGAGGTGCTATCGGCTGGTCATGGTCCAATTCTCTGGTACAAGCACGACACATACGAAATTGAGAATCTCGAGGCTCAGGGAATTCCGCTCGGAATGATTGCGGGAGTAAGTTACGAGAAAGCGCTCGTAAGACGGCTCGCGCCGAACGACATGATCGTGCTGGTGACAGATGGTTTTTATGAATGGGAGAACCCGAATGGGGAAGAGTTTGGATTGGACAGACTGGAGTCGGTGATCCTCCAGTCACACGACGGTAGCGCCGAAGAAGTGATCTCGGAATTGCGGTGTTCGGTTGAAGATTTCTGTCAGGGCACGGAACAGAAAGACGATCTAACGGCGGTGGTACTCAAACGAAAGGCGGTTGCGACGCTCGCTGAGAGACGGGTCCACAACCCGGTTGAATTGATAGAGAACAACGCTGTTGGTTGAAGAGAAACCAATGCCCCTAACGTAAATAATAGCAGCATAGGCGGATTGATACTTGCTAACAGCGGCCAAAGACCGGTCTTAGCAAAAAGTCGAGCGAGAATGTAGGGATGGTCAACATAGCTCGTTTCGTTCGAAGGTTTGTTGGTTTGTTGTAAAGTTGCTGTAATCGTCCTTTCGCTATATGCACCGGCGTGCGTTATGTTCTGCTCAAACGACCGCTTTTCCGCGGAAATTGGTGGTTAATTCCTTGGAAGGCATTGGCTGCAGCGGCTGATTCAGGATTCATAACCCCAAGGTCGGCGGTTCGATCCCGCCCCCCGCTACCAATGTTTCCAATGAGTTACGGTGAGCCGAGAGGTGCCGTTTTCGTTTGTCACGTTGCTGTCACGTGAAATTTTGAGCGCTGGGTTTCCGTGTGCTTGCGATGATTTCGCAGGATCTTAGAGGTCGAAACTGCGCGCCGATATGGTGAATTTGATCCGTTGACCTTAAACATTGAACGGACAACTCCACAGTCGAGCGCAAGGCCTGTAGGACGGTGGGGCATAGTAACTATTTTAGTCGTAAACCAGTGCCAAGATTCTTGTACTTAGGCACAGTCGGATCGCGGCTTCGTCGGGCATATGCTGCCGCTAACAGGTCCTCAATCTTGATTGGCAATTCCCTCACGCGGACTCCCGTAGCATAGTGGACCGCCGCAGTGATCGCAGGCGCGACGCCCGCCAAGCCGATCTCGCCGTTCCCGCGCGCACCAAGTTCGTTGATCTCTTTGTCTGGATAATCGAGGAAATGTACTTCAATCGGTGGCGTGTCGGCATTCACCGCCACGACGTAATCGGCCAGGTTACTTTTAATTGGCGCGCCGCTCTGCCGATCGTAGGACGTGTGCTCTAACAAAGCCATATCGATTCCCATCACAACTCAATTAACAGCCTGTATGAGTATTTCATGTTCCCCATTTTCCCACGATGATCCCAATGGCGAGACCTCCGATTGCGCCTAAGATAAGAATCGGAGCGTAAGCTTTTGTGATAATGGCGTCGGGTAAGCTCAGCAGCACCCCAAAAATCAACCCGTTGGCCCATCCCGGTACCGGAAGCCGTGCCGCGCCGATTATAAATCCAATGGCGAATCGATTGACGAAGGCGCCCGTTAACGCAGCCGTCTTATCATTAAAGGTCAGTGGGAGCATTGACGCAGCTGATAAGGCGCCATAAATGAGACCACAGATAGTGCCCAGAAATAGTCGCGACATAGTCCATCGTCTCCAAGTGGCGAACTCGAAAATATCCAGGAAGTTGGTATCATACCGCAGTTGTTCAACCGCATGTGGTCCAAGCTCGACCGATTTCACTCAACTTGCAACGGTTAGGCGATTGCCCTTATTTGTTTATGAGAAAACCAAAGGTTGCTAAAGTGTCAGAGGTGCGAGAGATCGTCAAGACCGGCCTCGCTAATCCGCGCCGTGCCTTCCCGCAGATCAAGGCACTCGCTAAGAGCGATGACTGGGCTGAACGCGAGGTGTCCGCCACGGCGCTGGTTGAAATTAGCAAGAAGCAGTCGGAGAAAATAATTGCTGAAATGCTCACTTGGAGTAAGGACAACAACCCTAATGTTCGCCGAACGGCCAGCGAAGCGTTACGGCACATTGCCCGAAGGCAGCCGGCGAGTGTGCTTCCCATTCTGGAAAACCTTAAGAACGATTCAAGCCTGTACGTACGGAAATCAGTGGCCAACGTGATACGAAATGCCGGCAACTACGAGCCTGAATTTGTTTTGACACTATGCTCACGGTGGGGTCTTTTGCACGATGCGAACACGAACCGGATCATAAAAGATGCTTTGCGAAAGCTGAAAACAATGCGACCCACCGAAGTCGGTCAGATTCTCGAATCTTTGCAGCGAACACGCACCGAGTAACATTATCGTGCGACCTCGGACTCAAAACGGTTTTCTCAATATTCAATAACACGATTCTAGAGATGGTGAGGGCATGCTTGAAAGTTAGAGCAACAAGCGTGACACCGAATTGCTGCCGCCGTTGGAGACCCAGATGTTCGTGCCGTCGAAGACGACGCCCGACGGCGACTTGCCGACCTTGAAGGTGTTTACTACTGCACCACGCTTAGTCTCAATCTGCGCGACTGAGCTGTTCCCATAGTTCGCCACCCAGACATAACCATTGACAAACGCAATCCCAAACGGACCATCGGCGACGGCAATTGTATTCAACACCTGACCGTCTGACGCACGCAATTGCGTCACGCTGTTTCCGTAGAAATTCGTGACCCATATGTTTGTGCCATCGAACGTGATTCCCACGGGCCTCTTGCCGACTCGATACGTTCCCAGCTTAACGCCATCTGTGCCGCGTAACTTCGTGACGCTGTTACTGTCATTATTTACGACCCAGATATTCTCACCGTCATACACAATCCCCATCGGCCGTTTTCCGACGACATAAGTGCAACTGGCGCCATCGCTCAAACGCAGCTTCGTAACCGTATTGTCGCCGCCATTTGCTACCCAGACATCCTTGCCGTCGAACGTCAGGCCCTGAGGCTGCTGGCCCACGGTTACAGTTGCGACCAGCGAACCGTCCTTAGCCAGAAACTTCATCACGTTGTTGCTCATCTGGTTGGCGACCCAAACGTGTGTGCCGTCATAAGTGAGAGCTACGGGCCGCGTCCCGGTTTCAAACGTGCCCATGTTCAGGCCATCGCTCGCACGCAGCTTCATGAGACTGTCACTCTGCTGATTTGCTACCCAAACGTTGCTGCCGTCAAAGACCATTGCTTCCGGCCGCCGTCCGACCTCGAAATCTGTTGATTGAGGCGCAGGGTCCTGCAGGTGCGCGGTCGAGTGCGATACAACGAGCGACAGAAACATGAATAACACCACACGCCTTGCTGAAATTACTTTATTGTTCATTTCTTTTACCTGAAGCCGCAGATGACGCCGATCATTGGCGTTCATCTGCGACTCCAATTGGCTGCGTCCTAGCTTTGACGTTTATGACTGTGAACGTCATCGGCCTTCGGATCCATCCACAGTATCGATTCGACGATCCATGGCGGGTTAGCTTGCCCCGGACACATGGCCCACCATTGGCGCGCCTCGTTCCCGTAGCGAATCATGCCGATATGGTTCGTCACATCCTGGTCCAGTTTGGCTTTCGCATCGGAAAAACCGAGTTTCCGTCGCAGCAAAGCGATCTCATCAGGCTTACCGGTCAGGAACGTCCAGCCGGGTTTCAGTTTGTGCATTTGCACGTAGTGCTTCAGTTTCTCGGGAGTATCCTCTTCAGCCTTGAGCGTGATCGAATACATAAAAATGTCGCGGCCCACGCGTTTACCCAGAAGATTCTGCACCCGTTTTAAGTTTTGCGTAACCGGAACACAGACGCCTTCGCACTTCGCATACATGAAATTAATCACGACGATCTTATCTTTGATCAGGTCGTCGTAGAAGCGCACCTTCTTGCCTTCGTGCGTGGTGAGTTCGAAGTTTGGGAAGTAGCGAGCTTGAAGCTTTTCCCTTGCTGAACGGGTGGCCCATTTTTGTTCTACCACGCCACCAGCCCGAGATGTCAGGACCGTCGCCAGCGGCGCTACCGCCAGGCCCGCGAGCATTTTTCTTCTATTTATCTTTGACATTTTTAATCTCCTTTCTGTCACTCGCGGTTAGCGGCGACCGCAATTAGTTTCATTGTTGTCTCCGACGTCATCAATATCAAACCGCAACATCATCGCGTGGTCTTCGTGAACGACGTTGTGGCAGTGCATCGGATAACGTCCGGTGAAGTCTCGGAAACGGAAGTAAATACTGACATCATCATTCTCGCCGAGCCTGATGACATCCTTACGACCCCTTTCGATCAATGTCGGAGTGTTGCGGTTGCGGCTGAGAACCTGGTGCTCTTCGAAGTGAATGTGTATTGGGTGCGACCAGTTGAATCCACCTTCAAGGTTCCAGATCTCTGCCGTGTTGCGCTTAACTCTGAAACGGACTTCATTACAGTCGAAGAATTTGTCGTTAATGACCCATTGCCCGTTACTGCGGTCAAACTTGAAGCACCGCTGGATGCGCTCAGTAACTCTCGTGGGCACCTGATAGAACGTCGGGTTAGTCGCCGGATTCACGCTGTTGTCGGTCACGGGATCAGAGACCACGCGGAACTGGAGCACTTTAGCCCCTTGCCCGGCCGGCAGAATGTTGTTCGTTGGTCCCGCACCGTCACACTGCTCGAGACGGTTTTCGAGGTGAATGATGCTGCCCGCCGGAAACGATGAGAAGTCGACAATCACATCCATGCGCTCGGCGACGGCTATCATCAGACCCGTCGTTGTTTGCACCGGATTCTTTAGCAGATTGCCGTCATTCGAAATGATCCAAAACGGGTGGTTCGTGAGATCCGACTTCGTGAGATACATCCGATAGAAACGTGACGGCCCGCCGTTAAGCCAGCGGAAACGATAACGCCGCCGTTTCACTTCGAAGAACGGCTGGATCTTTCCATTTACAAGAAACTTATCGCCGAGAATGCCGTCGCGGTTTGCGAGGTCGAAGGCGACCAACCCGTCATCCGGATCGAAGTTCTTGTCGTTGAACATCATCGGAATGTCGAACTGCGGGAAGCTCGGGAGACGAAATCCGGTCGTCTCGTCGCCGGTGTCAAACTGGTTGAAGAGCAGGTAGAACCCGGCGAGGCCCTTGTAGACGTTCTGCGATGTGAAATCGACGCGGTGATCGTGATACCACAGCGTGCTCATCGACTCATTGATGTCCCCATTGGGTGGGTGGCTTGAGGCGAATCCTGCCAGGACATTCGGATAATGCTGGTCGTACCACTTACCCACGCCGAAAAAGTCGCACGGAAAGCCGTCGCTTTCTGATGGTGTGTGGCCGTTGTGTAAGTGCGTCGAAACTGACTGTAGTCCAAACCCTCCATTGTTCGCGGGAAGGTCATTGAAGTTTCTAACGAGGATCGGTTCACCATAACGCGCCACGTAGGTCTGTCCGGGAACTGTACCGTTGAAGGTCCAGAGTCTTTGCAACGGCAGTTCCGGATGCATGCTGATCAACGCTTCTCGTTGGTGGACCTCGTAAAACTTCTGCGGCGGTAACGTCGTTAACGCCTGGTGTGGCCGAGTGCGTGCTTCGCCCGCTGCTGTGTTTGGGTTTGCTGTCGGCGCTGGACTAAGTGATGCGACGGATTGGGCGATTGGCGGGATTGGCAAAGGCTCGACAAACGGGGTGGTTGGCGGACTTACCGGCGTTCCGTTTCCGCCGGAGCCATTCCACCATCTGCGGTCGCAGTCGCTGCCGAAGCCGCCTCCCCCGCCGAATTGAGCCCGAGCACTCAAACCGTTTTTCTGTATCAGGTAGCCGGCGCTGGTTAACAAACCTGCTTTAATCATGTCACGGCGGTTCAAGCGTGCTGCGATTATTTCGCGCCGGTTCTTCGCAGCGTTGCGTATTTCCCTCTCTCGCCGTCGATTTCGCTTGGAAATATTGGCCATAGCGTTCTCCTTGTAGGGGACCCGGCAAGCACACTACATCGCCAAGTCGGATGAGCCTATTCATGCGAGGTTAGTTATTGAGTTACCTACTTACTGATATGGCCGAAGGATGCTTTGGAAGGCAAAATTAGCATTTCCAGCCAATCAGTATTGACTAGAGACGCGCCTCGATGACGGAGGTGTGCTCGCTAAGTTCTGGGCTTATGAGATTGCTAAAATGTCAGGTACAACCAAGGATGATAGCGAGCGCACTCTACTCCGTACCCGGAAGCAAGTCAAGAAAATTTCGACAGAAATTTATGTGGAATTGGGTGTTGAGGAATTGAGAAACAGAACTGGAGGAATGGAGATGTTGTTGACGATAACAGCACACGACTTACCCGATGGTAAGGAATGTGAAAGATTCGGGTGCTTTCCTCTTAGGGCTTGCGTGCTTTCCGACTATTGATGTCGGCAGACATGCACAACTGCCCGTGCGCATGGACTACCCCTCTCACCGTGAGCATTAGCCTGTAGTCAATTACGAATCATTAAGCAAGGACGCAGTGCTCTCGGCCCGAGGCCTGATCACTACCTGCCACTGTTGTACGTATAACAAGCTTCACTCGCTGGCCTAATCAGTTGGCGCAAGTCGAAGACACCATGTTAAGTCTTTTCGCGCAATCAGAGATCAAAGTGATGAGCAGCCACGCTCTCGTTACTGGTATTAGAGCCAAGAGCCATCATCGGTGTCCATAGTCGGCGTGACTCTTGCTTACCTTCTGCGCAAACGAGGTATCACTTAAGCAACTCGGCCATATAGTTTCATTCCCGCCAGGATATCTGCTGATCACTGCCAACCAACTGTTACGCATCAAGATTCGGCTTCATTCGCCTACCGCTGAAAGGATGCGACGTGCGACGTTGTAAGTTTTCTCAATTCAGCACGACAAATGAGAGTAAACAGGCACGTCACGTAAGAGCTGTGGCGTGTCGAAATGGCGACTTGATTGAGAAACTGAGAAACAAAGGAGCGGGCATACAAGCAGGTGGGAATTAATTACTTCTTTCGAAAAGGCGACTCGCATCTCGGACTCAATTCGAGCTTCGGGCTGCGTTTCGCTTGTTTCGGCGGTTCAACGTAAAAAATAAACTAACGCAACGATGCCGAAAGCCACAAGGATTACGCATGGAACAAAACGGCCCCAGATGAATTGGTCGATCATGTTTTCGGCTTCTATATTTCGCGCGCACCGTGGACAGCCCCGCGCGTTTTGCTCAACCATGTTGCCACAGTCGCGACAGGTCTTTGTGCTCATTGCCATTGGTCCACTGCAAGTTGATCAGCTAAAGTTCGCATTGGTATGAACGCGCCACAAGGTAAGTTCCCCGATGAATCTCCGGATGCTGGTCGTTGGCTGGACGACCACGGCGATTACCTTTTCAAGTATGCCGTTTTTCGACTGCGCGACAATACCGCCGCGGAAGACGCCGTGCAAGAGACTTTTCTCGCTGCACTCAAAGCTTACAAAGAATTTCAAGGGCGCGCTTCGGAGCGCACCTGGCTCATCGGGATTCTGAAACACAAGATTGTCGATCATTTTCGGCTCGCGACGCGTGAGGCCCCACTCGGTGAAGAACCTGATGAAGGTCCCGAGCACCGCGAGTTTTTTGAACGGCCCGAGCCATGGCAAGGCCATTGGAATAACAACTACGCCCCAAATGAATGGCATGCAACGCCAGCAGAACTGATCGAGCGCAACGATTTCTGGAAAGTATTTAATGACTGCCTCTCACCCTTGCCGCAACGAACTGCGAGTGCTTTCACGCTGCGCGAGGTTGACGGTCTTAAGAGTGAAGAAATCTGTGAGATCTTGAGCATTAAAGTAAACAACCTTTGGGTTATGCTTCATCGCGCTCGGCTGCACTTGCGCAATTGTCTTGAACTAAACTGGTTCAGACGCGAAGAGTGACATGGCAGTAAAAATGTACGACAAACTGAAGCATGCAATTCGATACTGGCTCCTTCGCACCCTGCCTTTCCAGCACAGTGGGATCCGAAGCTTGGAATTCACGTGACTTGAAGTCGCGGCC
>JADMIO011478676.1_pt1 | contig 35964 bp, 33 predicted proteins | sample 8958161 | NCBI WGS metagenome assembly JADMIO01 (sample SAMN16585339, study PRJNA669376) | soil metagenome | isolation source: Crop rotation soil | place: USA: Cullars Rotation, Alabama | collected 2011
GGCGGCGCAGCAGGAGCAGGCGCCGGCCGCGGCACCCGCCGCGACCCCGGCCGCCGCCGGCGGCAAGATCGGCAATTGCGACGTGGTCGGCCCGAAGGGCTCGATCCCGATCGCGACCCCGGCCAAGGCCGGCCAGCTGACCGTCGAAGTCTCGCTGCCCGCCCCGATCTGGTGGAACGGCGACACGCCGGAAGCGATCAAGGACGGCATGGAATATTGCCTGGCCGCCGAGATCGCCTATCGCGCCGGCTTCGACAAGCTGGAAGTCCTCAATGTCGGCTGGGATCCGCTGGTCACCGGCCAGACCTCGGGCTTCGACCTCGCCTTCTCGGAAATCTCCATCACCGACGAGCGCAAGAAGGTGGTCGATTTCTCGGTGCCCTATTTCAGCTCCGACATCGGCGTGCTGACCCGCTCCGACAAGGCGGTCGACGACAAGACCATCAAGGACGTGACCGTCGGTGTGCAGCAGGCGACCACCGGCGCCTCCTTCGCCACCGACACCTTGAAGCTGACCAAGGTGCAGGTCTATCCGGACCAGGGCGACATGTTCACCGCTCTGCGCGCCGGCCAGATCGACGCCGCGATCACCGACACCTCGATCGTGCTCGCCGAGGAAGTGCGCGGCGAAGGCAAGATCAAGGTGGCCGGCCAGTACAAGACCGGCGAATCCTACGGCGCCCTCTATCCGAAGGGCGGCGCCAACAACGCCACCTTGGACAAGATCATCCAGTCGATTATCGACGACGGCACGATCAAGAAGCTGGGTGAAAAATACCTTGCGGCGGCCTGGGGCAAGGACCCCGCCACCGTTCCCTACTGGAACCCGTAAGCAGGACGTTGCTTTCCCGGTCGCGGCCGTGCCCGCGGCCGGGAAACCTCTTTCAACCGAGCTCGTGACCGAGGCCAATCCCGAAGTGACCTCCCTGCCGCAACGGCGCAACGGATCCCGGCAAGGCGCCGACGGCCTCTCCCTCGCCTCCACTCTCTTTGCCGCACTCTGCGTGCTTGCCGCCTTCGGCGCGACCGTCCTGGTGCGCAGCGCCCTGGTGCATCTCAACGCCTATAACGGCGCCTGGGAAATCCCGCTGATCGCGACCATCGCGGTCGCCGCTATTCTGTTCTGGCCGGCACTGCGGGCCATGAACCTCTCGCGCAAGGCGCAACGCTTTCGCGATGCGGGCGACGTGGTCCATGCGCGCATCGACACGGCGGCCGCCAAGGAGAGCGCGGTCCTGACTTTCGGCTGGGGCGTGTTCCTGCTGATCGCCCTGGGCTCGGTCTGCTTTGTGCTTCTGAACAACGCCGAGGTCGGCAAGACCTTCTTCTTCCTGCCGCTGATGCGGGATAAGTGGCCGCTGGTCCTGCGGGCGTTCTGGAACAATGTCTTCATCTTCATCGTCGCCGAGATCCTGGTCCTGGTCTGGGGCTTGATCGTCGCGATCCTGCGCCTGCTGCCGGGTCCGGCCGGCCTGCCGATCCGGGCGCTCGCCATTATCTATTGCGACGTGTTCCGCGGCCTGCCCGCGATCGTGACACTCTACCTCGTCGGCTTCGGTCTGCCGCTCTCCGGCCTGCCGCAGATGATCATCCCGCCCATCGCCGGCCTGTTCGTCGATCCGGCGGCGGCGGCCGAATATGCCAAGATCCCGCTCACCTGGTATTGCATCCTGGCGCTGACCTTGACCTACGGCGCCTATGTCGCCGAGGTCTATCGCTCGGGCATCGAGAGCATCCATTGGAGCCAGGTCGCGGCGGCGCGCTCGCTCGGCCTCTCCTATCTCCAGACCATGCGCTATGTGATCGTGCCGCAGGCGGTGCGCCGGATCGGCGCGCCGCTGCTGAACGACTTCATCGGCCTGCAGAAGGACACGGCATTGGTGCAGGTGATCGGCGTGGTCGATGCCTTCAACCAGTCGCGCATCATCGCCTCCAACGCCTTCAATCTCTCGGCGGTCACCATCGTCGCCATTCTGTTCGTGCTGGTCACCATCCCGCAGGCCCGCATCGTCGATCACCTGGTCGAACGCGACAACCGCCGCATCCGGGCCGGAGGCTGAGCATGGCCTTCCTGGAAATGCGCGACGTCCACAAGCGCTATGGCGAGCATGAAGTGCTGCGCGGCCTCAACCTCTCGGTCAACGAGCATCAGGTCGTGTGCCTGATCGGGCCTTCCGGCTGCGGCAAGTCCACCCTGCTCCGCTGCATCAACGGCCTCGATTCGATCCAGTCCGGCGAGATCCGCTTGGAGAACGACCGCGTCTCCGGCCCCGGCGTCGATGTCAACAAGCTGCGCCAGCAGGTCGGCATCGTGTTCCAGGCCTTCAACCTCTTCCCGCATATGTCGGTGCTGGAGAACGTGACCCTCGCCCCGGTCAAGGTGCTGAAGGTCGACAAGGCCGAGGCGGAGGCTAAAGCGTTGGCGCTCTTGAAGCGCATCGGCCTCGAGGCCAAGGCGACGGCCTATCCGGATCGGCTCTCCGGCGGTCAGCAGCAGCGGGTTGCCATCACCCGCGCGCTCGCCATGGAACCCAAACTGCTGCTGCTGGACGAGATCACCTCAGCCTTGGATCCGGAGCTGGTCTCCGAAGTCTTGAACATCGTGCGCGACCTCGCCGGCCAGGGCATGACCATGCTGCTCGCGACCCACGAGATGGGCTTCGCGCGCGAAGTCGCCTCCAAGGTCTGCTTCTTGCACCAGGGCGTGATCCACGAAGAAGGCCCGCCCGAGCAGATCTTCGGCGACCCCCACGACGAACGCACCCGCGGGTTCTTGAAGCGGATTATCGAGGCCGGGCGGCTGTAGAGCCCTTGCGGAGGGACCCGTCGACCCAGCGCGTCTAAGTCGGACTCGCCCGCTTCGCGTCCAGCGCATCCAGGGCCGCCTGCAGGGTCCGGATGGTACGGGCCGCGGTCTCGCGGTCGATGACGTCGAGATCGACGAAGACATCGACCCCGGTCTCATGCTCGCTGATGACGCGCGTGCGCTGCGCCAGCTCGCCCAGCAGGCCCTCGACCGCATAAGGCACGACCGGGCGGCTGATCCCCTTCATCTGGATCGGCGCCAGCGGTTTCGCGCGCACCAGGTCGCGGACGATGGTGTAGGTCTCGTAAGCCAGCACGATCCCGTTCGGCTCGGCGATCGATTGCAGCCGCGCCGCGAGATTGGCCTCGGCGCCGATGATCGTGTAGTCCATCCGGTCGGCGCTGCCGAAATTGCCGACATTGCAATAGCCGGTGTTGATGCCCATGCGGGCGCGGAACGGATTCTCGATGCCGCGCCGGCGCCATTGCGCATTGAGCTCGCGCAGGCGCCGCTGCATATCGACCGCCATCAGCAGGCAGGCGCGGGCGTCCTCTTCGACGCCCTTGGTCTCGGGATCGCCGAAGAAGACCAGCATGGCGTCGCCGATGAACTTGTCGATCGTGCCGCCATGGAACAAGGCGATCCGCGACATCTCGGTGAGATACTCGTTCAGGAGCTCGGTCAGCTCTTCCGGCTGCAGGCGCTCGGTCGTGCCGGTGAAGTCCTGGATGTCGGAGAAGAAGATGGTCAGCTTCTTGCGCTCGGTCTGGATCGTCGCATCGCGCTCGCCACTGAAGATGCTGCGGTAGATCTGCGGCGGCAGATAGCGCGCGATCTTCATCGAGACCGTGGCGAGATATTCGTTGGCCACCGTCAGGTCGGTGTTCATCTCGGTGATCGTGGTCGCCTGCCGGCGCTGCATGCGGATGAAGGCGAAGCCGCTCAAGGCGGCGATGGCGAAATAGATCAGCGAGTATTTGAAGGCGAAGATGTTGGCCGCCAGCGGCTGCTGGATGGTGATCTCCTGGATGCCGCGCACGTCACCCACCTTCCAGTCCTTCTTCGGACTGTCGGGATGGCTGTTGTGGCAGGTGACGCAGGCCTGGCCCATCAGGACCGGGCTGATCATGCGGACATTGCGGTCGAAGATCGAGCCCGCCACCTGCACGATCTGCTGCTTTGGGTTGCTGCGCAGACTGGCCAGCGCGGCGGTCTCGAAACCGTCGAGCGGGTGTGTCTCGCGGCCCTTGAACGGGAAATCGGAGACGAAGCGATACTGCACCGCCGCGTTGCGGGCGCTGATCCGCTGCCCCAGCTCGATCGACAGCGTCGCCGGGATCGGGATGGCGCCGTCGATCTCGGTGTAATTGTGCACCGGCTTCACCTGCTGCTTCGCAGCCAGCACCCGCGCCACGACATCCGAGGCGTAGAAGCCCCGCATATCGTCGATGATCTTGCCGGTCTGGAAGGCCTGCTCCTGGAGGATGCCGCCCGAAAGTGCGCGAAGATCGAGCCAGAAGGCGAACGGCAGGCCGAGCAACAGAAGCAGAACCACCGCGATGGTGCGCGGCAGATGCGCCTTCTTGGCTTCGGCTCGCGGCTTCGCGGCAATCGTGTTTGCAACGTTGGCCATCGGCTCCCCCCGTGGCTGACTCGCATGCCCGCTATTGTTGCATGACCCAGCACCCAACCCTACAGCAATCTTGGCCAAAGCTACGGCCGTAACAAACCCTGCGGAGGATCAGCGATGGCCGAAACGCCCCTTCCGCCCTCCGAAAGCACTACATGAAGTCGCGCTTGATCCTCTGATCCCAGCTTCGCGTGAACACCTTCTTGTCGTTCTCGAAGACGTCCAGCGTCACTTCGATGCGGAAATGGGTCGCGTCGCAGGTCATCGTGCCGACGCTGTGATGCGTCACCGTCGTATCCGGCCGTTTCAGGCTGACGCGATAGTCGGTCTCGATCCGCGACGAGAGCGGATCGCCTTCGACGATGCTGTAGCGACAGAAGGCCTGTGAGGTGAAGGTCTGGTTGATGTCGGTGAGCGTGGTCTCGCCGGTCCAGCGCGGGAAGTCGACGGTGATCTTCCCGGTCAGCAGGTCGCGCGTGACGGTGCGACGGGTCAGCGCCGGCACCTCGCGCTTGGTGAAGGGCGTGTCCTCCGCCTGTTCCGGTTCGCCGAATTCCGCCAATGCGGCGTCGGCGGGATTCTCCGGCCGCACCGGCAGACGCAGACTCGTCTTGCCGCCGAACACGGTCAGCGTCGCCAGTTCCGGCGAAGGCCAGGCGATCGGCCAATAGACCGTCGAGATCGAGACCGCGATGCGATGCCCCGCCGGAAAAGCATGGGCGATGTCGTCGAGATCGACCGTCGCCGTGTACCGCGTGCCCGGACGCAGCCGCACCGGCTTCTCATGACTCTTATGATGGTTGAGATTGAGCAGCCCGACGGTGACCCGCGTCGAGCTCCCGTCCGGCGCCACATCGTTCAAGCGCACGGCAACCAGCGCCAGCGGCTTGTCGGAAGCGAAGACCAGATCGAGTTGCGGCGCGCCGAGGATCTCGACCCGTTCCGGCAGCGGCTCGGTCACGAAGACCAGCGAGCCGCCGTCATCCTCGCGCTGATCGGTCGCCCATTCCGCCTGATCGCCATAGCGCCCGATCTCGCCCGCCGCCATGCCGACCCAGAGCGGCGAGCAGACGGTGAGCGGCGTCGCGCGCCGCGGCTTTTCCGCCAGCGCACCGCCCGGATTGCAATGCAGCTTGCGCCATTTGATGCGTTCCGACGGCCATTCCGCTTCGGCGACCCAGCGGCCGGGACGCTCGTGATAGCAGGTCTTCGGCGGCACGCTCTCCTGCATCCAGACGCGGTAGCGCGGCTCGGCCATGATGCCGGTGTCTCGGCCCTTCAGCCATTGATCCCACCAGCGCAACGCTTCCTGCAACCAGCCGATCTCCGGTGTGACCGTCGCGTCATGCGGATAGGAATGCGCCCAGGGACCGATCAGGCCTTTGCTGGGGCCGGTCAATCCGGCGAGCAGCCGCGGGATCGATTCCGAATAATTGTCGGCCCAGCCGTTGACCGCATAGACCGGGATCTTGATCTTCGAGAAATCCTCGCAGACCGAGCCCTGCTTCCAGAACTCGTCGCGCCGCTGATGCTTCAGCCAATCGAGGATCCAGGGCTTGTTGTGCTGGATGCGCGCGTCCCACATCGCGCGCCACTTCTCGCCGACGATCGCGGGATCGGGTGGCAGGTCGTTATGCGCCAGCATCGTCGCCGACCAGTCGAAATTGTCCTTGGAGAGACAGCCGCCGACCCAATGGATGTCGGTCGCATAGCGGTCGTCGGTTGAGCCCACGGTGATGATCGTCTTCAGTGCCGGCGGCTGGAGTGCTGCGATCTGCAACCCGTTGAACCCACCCCAGGAGATGCCGACCATGCCGACACTGCCGCTGCACCACTTCTGCTGCGCGATCCAGGCGATCGCCGCGACACCGTCCTGCTGTTCCTGGGGCGTGTATTCGTCGTCGATCAGGCCTTCGCTGTCGCCGGTGCCGCGAATGTCGAGCCGCAGGCAGGCATAGCCATGTCCCGCCCAATACAGATGCGTGCCCTGGTCGTAGGTGCGGGTGCCGTCACGCTTGCGGTAGGGGACGTATTCCAGGATCGCCGGAACGGGATCGCGCTCGGCATCTTCGGGCAGCCAAAGCTTGGCCGCGAGCTGTATACCGTCGGGCATCGGAATGAAGATATTCTCGACGACCCGCACCTTGCGCGGAAACTGCGTGATGATCCTGGCCAAGCGGCTATTCCTCCCCGAACTCCGCGGAGAGGAATAGCACTACAGGGGCTGGAAATTCAAGGAGCTGTATACAGCGTGAAGCTACTTCACCCGGGCGCGGGTCTTTTCCTGGATCAGATCGAACGGATCCTTGCCGGTGATCGGCGCGGTGTCGCCGCGCTTCGCAACGATCGCATCGTCGTCGATCATGCGGCGCAGCTCGGCGCGCGCGCGACTGACGCGACTCTTCATCGTGCCGACCTGGCAGCCGCAGATCTTCGCGGCGTCCTCGTAGTTGAGACCGCTGGCGCCGACCAGGATCAAAGCTTCGCGATGATGCTCCGGCAATTGCCAGAAGGCGCGGCGGAAGTCGCAGAACTCCAGGCTCGCCTCTTGGGTGGCGCTCGCCGACGGTTCATCGACGGTCAAATCGTCGATCGACGAGAAGCGTGACTTCCCGCGACGGCCCTGATTGTAGAAGAGATTGCGCAGGATGGTGAAGACCCAGGCGCGGAAATTGGTGCCGGGCGTGAACTGATTGGACGCGGCGATGGCGCGCACGATCGTGTCGTTGACCAGATCATCCGCCTGGTCGCGGTTGCGCGTCAGCGATCGCGCAAAGGCGCGCAGATGCGGCACCGCTTCCAACAGAGCGGTGCGCATTTCCGTCGACATTTCATCGAAGGTCGGCTGACCCATTCGTACCCCATTTTTTGCCGCGAGAACCGGCTTCATTTCCGATGGCGCTTGTGCCGGACGGATTGAAGTTTCCACCCCGATCACCCGCTGTCTGTTATGACGACTTGCTGGTCTTCAACTTGTCGAGAAGGCTTAACATCTCCTTCGGAACCGGCTCCGAAGCGAGGTCGGCGTACATCCGGCTCAGCTGCGTGTCGAACCAGCGATCCTGCACCGGGGGCGCCTTCACGCTGGGATTAACCTTACTATCCTGAGGGACGTCCATCATACCTTCCGCTGCCTGCTTCTTCGGCCCCACCTTCACCGACTGATCCTTCTTCTCAATCATCAAATCTCGCCCCGACGGCCCGACGGACGGCACCGCCATGTTCCGGAAAACCAATGTCTTAGCGCCCCGACGGCCGGTGCCGATAGCGTACCGGCCTGTCTCCCGGACTGAATAAGGTCGGAGGGGCGCCAAAGGTTGCGAATAATCGTATATTTCACACATTAGGGAACCCTCTCCTCAACTCCGGGGTTCCTTCGACACGGGAAAAAATACGCAACAATCGAGCGTTAGCCGTCTCGGCCAAATTTTCGGGGTCAAAAGGGATCAGCATGTCAGACGTGACCGAACAGCTTGTAACCATCATTCCTTATCTGCGCCGCTATGCGCGGGCCTTGGTGGGCGACCAGGGTGTGGGCGACACCTACGTGCGGATTTGCCTGGAAACCCTGGTTCAGGAACCGGGCCGGGTGAAGGGCGGGCCGGATGCACGGGTCCAGGTGTTCGCGCTGTTTCATGAGGTGCTGACCCGCACCGGCGTCCGCGACTCCGCCTCGGATTCGCTGGATCCGGGCGAGCTCACCGATCTCACCGTCGAATCCCGCCTGAAAGCCCTGCCGCCGGCCGAGCGCCAGGCGCTGCTTCTCACCACGCTCGAAGGCTTCTCGGTCGAGCAGGCCGCGGAGATCCTGAAGGTGCCGGAGGCGACCGCCGCCGATCTCGTGGCCGATGCCTGGTCGATGGTCAATCAGCAGATGGCGACCACGATCCTCATCATCGAGGACGAGCCGGTGATCGCACTGGATATCGCCGGTCTGGTCAACGACATGGGTCATTCGGTGGTCGGCGTCGCCGCCAGCCAGAGCGAGGCGGTGCAGATCGCGCGCAAGGCGCAGCCCGGTCTGGTCCTGGCGGATATCGATCTCGGCGCCGGCGGCTCGGGCCTGACCGCGGTCAAGTCGATCCTGCAGAGCATGACGGTGCCGGTGATCTTCGTGACCGCCTATCCCGAGCGGCTGCTGACCGGCGAACGGCCGGAGCCGACCTACCTGGTGACCAAGCCGTTCGAGCCGGATACCCTTAAGGTGACGATCTCCCAGGCGCTCTCCTTCTTCGGCACCCGCCCTCAGGAGACCCGGCAAGCGGTTTGATCCGCATTCTGTCTTTGCGCCGCCGCAGCCTTGAGGATATGCGCGCATCATGATTCGGCATTTCCTCGGACCTCTGCGGCGGCGACTGCTTCTGGTCTTCTTCATCGTCCTCGCGGTGCCGACCGGCTTCGGCATCCTGGCCGCCGTCGACCATTACCAGGGCCAGGTCGAGCAGGCCCGCCGCTCGACCGAGCGCTATGCAACGCTCGCTTCCAACAACGAGACCAACCTGCTCTGGCAGTCGCAGCGGATCGTCGATGATCTCGCGCATGATCCCTCCATCCGCAGCGTCATCGCCGGCAACGGCAATGCCGACATCTGCGAAGCCACGCTGAAGAAGGCGATCGACCCCTACCCGGCTTATGCGGCTTCTTCGGTGCTCACTCCGACAGGCGACGTGCTCTGCCGGTCCACCGGCAACCGTACGAAGAGCACCGCGGCGAGCCAGGACTGGTTCAAGGAAGTAATCACCTCGGGCCGTTCGGTGCTGAGCGGCTACACCTTCTCCACCCTCATGAACGAACCTGTTCTCGCCTATGCCATGCCGGTCAGCGACGCCCAGGGCAAGGTTGTCGCGGTGATCGGCCTCGGCATCCGGCTGCGCTGGCTCGCCGCCAGCGGCCAGGAGCCGGGACTGCCGCCCGAGGCCAGCGTCGATCTCCTGGACAAGGCCGGCGTGCCTTTGGTGATCTCCGACGCGAACAGCGGCTCCGGCGGACTGCCCGATGAAGCCAGTCTGAAGCAGGTCGTCAGCGGCGGCGCTCTCACCTTCGATGCCGTGGGGCGCGATGGTGTCCCGCGCTATTACGCCGTGCATCCGATCGCCGGCGGCAGCCTGTTCATCCTGCTCGGCCAGCCGACCCGTACCTTGATCGCGCCGCTGCAGCGCGATCTTGCCATCCAGATCGCGACGCTCACCCTGGTCGTGCTCGGCGGCCTCGCCGCGGCGCTGATCGGCTCGCAGCTGCTGGTCACCCGCTGGATCGCCCGCCTCACCGAGGAGGCGCGGACCATCACGCTGGGTGGAGTGCCGGAGCCCTACAATTTCAGCGGCGCGCCGACCGAGATCCGCGAATTGAACGACACGCTGATGACCATGGCGGCGCGGATCAAGGCGCGCGAGGCGGAGCTCAACGAATCTCTCACGCAGAAGCAGATGATGCTGCGCGAGATCCACCACCGGGTGAAGAACAACCTGCAGACCGTCACCAGCCTCTTGAATCTCTATGCCCGCATCCCGCGCGGCGAGGCGATCAAGCAGGCCTTCGCCGACGTGCAGACGCGGATCAACACGCTGGCTCTGGTGCACAGGCATCTCTACGAGAGCCAAGACCTGCGTGAGATCGACCTCGCCGCCTTCATGTCCAACCTGGTGCGCCTCATTCAGGACGGCAGCGGCGTGCCGACGCGGCGCGTGCGCCTGAAGGTCGAGATCCCGTCGATCACCTTGAGCGGCGACCGCGCGGTGCCGCTGGCGCTGCTGACCACCGAGATCCTGACCAATGCCTTCAAGCACGCCTTCCCGGATCACCGGCCCGGCAACATCCTGGTACAGATGCGCACCGAGCCGGACGGCAAAGCGGTGCTCACAATCGCCGATGACGGCGTCGGCACGGCGGAGCAGCCGAATGCGATCGGCCCGCATCCGATGGGCACCATGGGCCAGAACCTGATCGGCGCCTTCACCCGCCAGCTCGGCGGCAACCTCACCTCTTCCGGGCCACCGGGCACGACGATCACCCTCACCTTCGACCTCGAGGCGAAACCCGCCGAGCCGATCGCACCCGCGGGCTCAGAGAACGCGGCCTAAGCCGCTTCGCGTGCAAGCGGAACAAAATCGCGACCCGCGCGACCGCTGCAAACAAACCTGAACTCGCACACCGCCGCGCAGACAAGCAATGGCGATTGTGGTATGATCGGTCTGCTGTTTGAGATCGTGAATTTCTGTTTCGAAAGCCGCGTCAAACGAGCCGCCTTCGGATGAAGGTGCTGTGCGATTGCCCCGGCGCACACCCAACTTGTACCCAGCTTTTACAGAACGAAGAATCGCATTCGCCCGCGCAGATCCGACAAAGGCATTCCGCGTCAGAGACTTGTCCGGTCTTACGCCCCTCAAAACCTGCGAAGGCCGTAAAAGTAAAACAGGGGTGAGTTATGGTAGCGCACGGTTCTTGCTGCACCTGCAACACAGACCCGACGCAGACAGAAAAGAAGTCGACCGCGCTTTCCGCATGAGACGAAGGCGTCGCTTCGAATTTTGCATGCCTCATCTTGAAGCCGTGATGAACGGTCGAGAACCGCCTCAACCTTTACCCTGCCTTTACGGAATCGTGAATCGCTTCCACGTCTGATACGCCGAAAGGCGATCATCTTCAGCGGCTTGATAGGTTTTTCCAGGGCGCGCGTCGTAAAGGCTGAGCGAGGTCGTGCCTATGTCGCGCCTCGTTGTCTGCTGCGCGTGCAGCAGACACACGGACGCTTCGCCGCGAGCCTCCGCACGCGCAACCCGCCGACCCGGACAGGACCCGGACCAAATGTGGCACTGGCGCCGGGTCCGAGGTGGATGGCCGGCACCGTCCGGGTTCGCGGACGCGCGCGGTTTCAATCAACGCAGTGGGTTAGCCTTCCCTCGACCCGGACAGGACCCGGACGGAATATGGATTGATGCGACGTTCCGCCAGCGTTGACGGGGACGTTTACCGCCCGCCACCCACTCGGATGATGGCCCCGGTCATGTAGGACGCGGCGTCCGACATCAGGAAGAGCACCGGGCCCGCGATCTCGTCCGCGGTGCCGGCGCGTCCACCGAGCGGCACAGTCGGGACCAGCCGCGCGAGACGGCCGGGCGGGCCGGCGGCTTCGTGGATCTCGGTTTCGATCAACCCCGGCTCCACGGCATTGACGCGGATGCCTTCATGGCCGACCTCTTTCGCGAGGCCGATGGTCATGGAGTTGATGGCGCCCTTGCTCGCGGCATAGGCGATGTATTCGTTGGGCGAGCCCAGCGTCGTCGCGGCGGAGGAAATGTTGACGATGACGCCACCCTTCCCGCCATGGGCGGTCGACATCCGCTTCACCGCCTCGCGGGCGCAGATCAGCGCGCCGGTCACGTTGATCGCCAAGAGGGAGGCGACATCCTTCGCCTTCAAGGCATCGAGCCGACCATAAGGGCCGATCACACCGGCATTGTTCACCAGCGCGTCCAGCGGGCCGAATTTCTGATCGACGGTCTTGAACAGGCGTTCGACATCGGCTTCAAGGCCGACGTCGCCTTGGATGGCGATCGCGTCGCCGCCCTGTTGTTTGATCTCAGCAACGAGGGCTTCGGCGGCATCCTTGGAGCGCGCATAGTTGACGGCGACCCGGTATCCCGCCTTGCCGGCGGCACGGGCGATGGCGGCGCCGATGCCGCGGCCGGCACCGGTGACGAGAAGAACTTTGCTCATCGGTCTTTCTGTGGGTTTCAGGCGATCCAGGTCTGTTCGGCGGCGCGGATGAAGTTGCCGCCGAGAATGCCGGCGATATCGGCATCGGCATAGCCGCGCTTCACCAGGCCCGCGGCGATCTCGGGCAGCTGCTCCGGCGGCACGATCTGCATGGCGCCGTTGGTGCTGCCATAGCCGAGCGCCCGCGGCCACCACTTGTCGGCATCCTCATCGGGCGGCAGGTCCTCGATCTCCGGGTGGAAGACGTAGTCGAGGCCGAGGCCGATATGCTGGACGCCGACCCGCTGCGCCACATAGTCGATGTGGCGGATCACCGTCTCGGTGCGGATGTCATTGTTGCCGAGGAAAGGACCGATGCCGCAGATGCCGATCACGCCGCCGGTCTTGGCGCATTTGTCGATCTGCTCGTCGGTGATATTGCGGACATGCTCGCGCAACGCCAGCGGATTGGAATGCGAGAAGATCACCGGCTTCGAAGAGACCTCCATGATCTCGAGGCTGGTCTTGCGGCCGGTATGCGAGCAGTCCATCAGCATGCCGACCCGGTTGATCTCCTTGACCACGGCGCGGCCGAGCGCTGTCAGGCCGCGATCCTGGTCGTGGCAGCCGGAGGCGATCGAGTTGTTGAGGTTGTAGGCGAGATGGATCTGCCGCACGCCGAGATCGCGGAACAGGCCCAGCATGGTGAGGTCGTCTTCCAACATGGCCGAGCCTTCGAGGTCGAAGGCGATGGCGAGCTTGCCCTCGCGCTTGGCCCGCTTCACGTCCTCGACCGTGCCGGCCAGCATGTACTTGTCGCTGTGCCTGGCGATCCAGTCGCGATAGCCGGCGACCACGCGGATGCATTGCGCCAGCGGGTTGAAATCCATCCCGACGTTGAGCGAGACGAAAGTGGCGCCGGCGCGGCGGTGCCGCTCGACCGCGGAGAGGTCCTGATTCGCCTTGATCGGCATGCAGGAATGGCAATCCCAGACGATCGACTTCCTGTAGATCTCCGGCGCTTTCTCGACCGCGGCGACGTCCATGCTCACACCTTGTCTGTCTTTTGTAAGATTGGCCGGAACCCCTCCGGCGGCGACATTCTAGCCTGTATGGACGGGGGTCGGACAACCCCTCCTGCGGCCTTCATCCCGAACCGAATCTGGCCTACACTCAGGCCAAGCAAGCGCCGTCCGCTGCCAGAAAAATCAGGATCGACAGTATGGAACGACGCCTGACCACCATCGTCGCGGCAGACGTGGTCGGTTACAGCAAAATGATGGAAGCCGACGAGACCGGAACGATGACATTGCTCCGGGAACGCCGGCGCAGCGTTCTGCAGCCCCTGACCGGACGGCATGGTGGCCGTCTGTTCAAGACCATGGGCGACGGCTTCTTCCTGGACTTCCCCAGCCCGGTCAAGGCGGTCGAGTTCGCGATCGACCTCCATAAGGCGATGGATGCGGCCAATGCGGAGCTCGAACCGGTGCGTTGGCTGGTGCTGCGGATCGGCATCAATCTCGGCGATGTCATCGTCGAGGGCACCGATCTCTATGGCGACGGCGTCAATCTCGCGGCGCGGCTCCAGACCCTGGCGCAGCCGGGCGGAATCTGCGTCTCCGCGGTGGTCCATGACCAGGTCGCAAGCAAGGTTGCGATCCCGTTCGAGGATATCGGGGAGCCGTTGATGAAGAATATCAGCCGGCCGGTCCGCGCCTTCGTCGCCAGTGTCGGGCGGGCCACCGAAGAGATGCGGGCCTCACGGCGCGACACGCCGGAGCGCAAGAAGCCGGCCATCGCCGTGCTGCCGCTCAACAACATGAGCGGCGATCCGGAACAGGAGTTCTTCGCCGATGGCATGACCGAGGACACGATCACCGAGCTCTCGCGCTTCCACGACCTCTTGGTGATCTCGCGCAACTCCTCGTTCAAGTATAAGGGACAGGCGATCGATGTGCGCGAGGTGGCGCGGGCCCTCGGCGTCGACTACGTGGTCGAAGGAAGCGTGCGCAAAGTCGGCAACCGGGTGCGCATCACCGTCCAGTTGATCGATGGCGAGACCGACAAGCATATCTGGGCCGAGCGCTTCGACCGCGACCTCGAGGACATCTTCGCGATCCAGGACGAGGTGGTGCGCTCGATCGTCGCGATCTTGCCGGGCCGCATCGAAGCCGCGACCAGGGCGCGCGCCGAGCACAAGCCGACCTCGAGCATGGCGGCCTTCGAATGCGTGATGTCGGCCCGCCTGCTGCATCACCGGGCGACCCGGGACGACAATGCCGCGGCGACGGCGATGATCGAGCGCGCCATCGCCCTCGACCCGCGCTATGCCCATGCCCGGGCCTGGCGCGCCTGCATCCTGGGGCAGTCTTTCGTCCTCGGTTATAGCACCGACCGCGAGGCGACCTGGAACGAAGTGCTGGCCGAGTTGCAGCGCGCCGCAGCACTCGACGACAATGACAGCGACGTGCACCGGATCTCGGCCGCGATCTCGATCGCCCGGGACGAGTTCGACAAGGCGAGCTATCACCAGGAGCGCGCGCTCAATCTCAATCCCAACGACGATCTCATCGTCGTGCAGCAGGGCGAGCTCCTGACCTGGCTCGGCCGCCCCGAGGAAGGCATCGACTGGATCCGGCAGGCGATGCGGCTCAATCCCTATCACCCCGCCCGCTTCTGGAACCATCTCGGCCGCGCCTATTTCGTGGCCCGCCGCTATGCCGAGGCGATCGACGCCATCAACCGGGTCTCACCGCTCGACGCCGGTCACCACGCCATGCTCGCCGCGAGCCATGCCGGCGCCGGCGACGCCGCTGCCGCGGCGGTGCATGTCGCGCAGGTGCTGAAGGCGGTTCCGGATTTCACCGTCACCGCGCATATGGCCACCATGCATCACCGGCAAGCCGAGGATCGCGACCATCACCGCGACCTGCTGCTGCGCGCGGGGTTGCCCGACTTAGGCTTTCGCGGGACCGAGCCTTGCCAGAAAGCGCTCGAGATCGATGAGGACGCGCCCGTGGAAGCCTTCGCCGATCGGGCCTTTCTCGTCGCTGCAGAGGACCTTGAACTTGAGCTTGCGGCCTTCGACCTCGACCAGCTCGACTTCGCAGGTGGCTTGCATGCCGATCGGCGTGGCGGCGCTGTGGCTGACATCGACATGGGTGCCAACGCTGCGCTGGCCTGGCGCCAGACACGGCTTCAGCGCGGCGACGCAGGTATCCTCGACAAAGCCGACCATGAAGGCCGTGGCGAAGACCGGCGGCATGTCCTGGAAACCGGCGAAACGGCGGGAGACCTGCGGCACCGTGAGGTCGGGTGTCACGGTGATGCTCTGCCGGTGTTTCAAGCCGACGGTCGGGCCGGTGCTCATGCGTTTCTCCTTTGCTGCTGGCTTTTTCTAATCCAGCCGAGCCGGACCGACAACGCCCCTTCCCTTGCGATCGGCGCCGCGCTATCTTTGATTGAGCGGTGGCATTCAGGATCCTCATGCGTTCGATTGCTTTGGCTATGATTATCTGGCTCGGCTTCATGGCCGCCGCCACCGCGCAGACTCTCGACGACGGCCAAGCCGCCATGGATCGCGGCGACTGGGCCGAGGCGATCCGCATCTTCGAGAAGATCTCGGCCCAAGGCGATGTCCGGGCCGACCACAACCTCGGCGTACTCTATTCCCAGGACTCCGCTCCACAGCACGATCTCGCCAAGGCGGTCACCTGGTATCGGCGTGCCGCGGAGAAAGGCTACGCCGGCTCACAGAACAATCTCGGCATGATGTATCGCGACGGCGAAGGCGTGCCGCAGGATTACGGCCTGGCCGCGGAGTGGCTGCGCAAGGCTGCGGACCAGAACATTCCCGGCGCGCAGGTCGCGCTGGGAGCGCTCTATGAAAAGGGACAAGGCGTGGCGCAGGATCCTGTCGCCGCGCGCAAGTGGTACACCGTCTCCGCGACGCTCGGCGACAAATCCGGCCAGTACTATCTGGCCGAAGCCCTGTTCGAAGGCGTCGGCGGCGCCAAGGATTCTGCCGCGGCGTTCAAATGGTATCGCAAGTCGGCCGAACAGGGCGTCCGCCCGGCCCAGTTCCAAACCGGCTATATGCTGTTCGAAGGGATCGGCGTGGAGCGCAACGTGCCGGAAGCGGAGAAGTGGTACCGGGCCGCGGCGGAACGGGGTCACCACATCGCCCAGTACAATCTCAGCCTCATGTATCTCGGCGAGGACATCAAGCCGAAGGACTATGTCGAAGGCCTGAAGTGGATGCTGCTCGCCGGCGAGGACCTCGCGCCCACCGTGAAGGAGCTGATCGCCGTCTATGAGAAGCGCATGGTGGATGACGATATCGCGGAAGCGCGCCGCCGGGCGAAGGCCTGGGTTCCGCAACCATGATGCTGCGGCTCCGTTTCGTTTTCTCGGCGCTCGCCCTGATGGCGTCGCTGTCGGGGCCGGCCATCGCCGACGCGATGGACGACGCGAAGGCCGCCTATGCGCGCGGCGCTCTGCAGGAGGCGTTGCGAATCCTGCGCGTGGAAGCCGATCGCGGCAATGACGATGCTCAGTATGTGCTGGGCCAAATGTACCAGAAGGGTCAGGGCGTCCCTGTGGATTTCGCGCAGGCAGCGCAATGGTATCGGAAGGCGGCCGATCAGAAATCTGCCAAGGCCGAAGTCGCGCTCGGCCTGCTCTATACATTCGGCAACGGCGTGCCCGAGGATCCGGGCGAAGCGACGCGTCTCTTCCTCAGCGCCGCTCAAGCCGGCAATGCCGAAGGACAACTGAACATCGGCATCTCCTACGAACAGGGCGTCGGCGTCGCGCAGAGCTACACCGAAGCGGCAAAGTGGTATCGCATGGCCGCCACAAGTGGCGATTCCGATGCCGCGCTCAATCTCGGCTATCTCTATCACGAGGGTCTCGGCACGCCGAAAGACAATGCCGCCGCCGCGCGCTGGTATCAGGTTGCCGCCGACCAGGGATCGAACATGGCCCAACTCAATCTCGGCTTGATGCATACGTCCGGTGAAATTTCTCCGGCCAGTCCGGTCGAGGGCATGATGTGGCTGATCCTGGCCAGCGAGACCCGGGAGGAAGCCGGGCAATATATCGATCAACTGGCCAAGCAACTGACGGCGGATGAGGTCTTTGAGGCGCAGCGCCGCGCCCAGGCCTGGAAGCCGAAGCCGAAACCGGCGAACTAGAGCTTCAACTCCCAATACTGGCCGACGAGATCCTTGCCAAAGCTGTGGTGGCGCTCCTCTTTGACCAGCTTGAACCCCTGCTCGAGGTAAATATGTCGCGCGGCCGAGAGGATGTCGTTGGTCCAGAGAGATACTTTTTTGTAGCCGAAGGCGCGGGCCTGAGCGACGCATTCCTCGACCAGCCGCTTGCCGAGGCCGAGACCGCGCGCCGCGGCATCGACATAGAGCAGGCGGAGCTTGGCGACCGTGTCGCTTTCCTTCACCAGGAAGATCGAGCCCACCACGTCGCCGCCGCGCTCGGCGATCCAGCAGCGCTCGCGGTCGGGATCGAAGTTCTTGGCGAAATTGACGGCGATCTCCCCGGCCATGGATTCGAACTCGGCGTTCCAGCCATATTCCTCGGCATAGAGCCGCGCCTGGCGCGAGATGACGAGCGTGAGGTCGCCCGGTTTCGGCGCGCGCAGGATATACCCGCCCCGCTCCGCCGCGCCGGCGCCCATCGCGACCTCGATCGCGTCCATCGCCTGCACCATGCGATGGCGCTCCGCGGGCGGCATCGGCTCCAGCATCACCGCCACCTCGGCGCGCGTCGCCTCGTCGATCGGCGCGAAGGTCTTGCGCCCCTTGTCGGTCAAAGCGAGGTGATAGCGGCGGCCGTCGGTGGCCGACGGCGTGCGCTTCAGCAGCTTCTTCTTCTCGAAGCTCGCCAGGATCCGGCTGAGATAACCGGCATCCAGCCCGAGATCGCGGGCGAGCTCCGTCGCCGTCGCATCGACGCGATGCGCGACCTCATAAAGGACGCGCGCCTCGGTCAAGGTGAAGGAGCTGTGCAGCCAGCCCTCGCCCAGCACGCCGATCTTCTGGGTGTAGAAGCGGTTGAAGCGCCGCACCGCGGCGATATCCCGCTCCAATTCGTCCTGATGCGATTGGATAGCCATTCCTCACCGCCGTCATCGCCGGGCTACCTATAAAACGAGATACTTGACCCAGTCAAGTATCTCTCAGGCGGCCTCCGGAACCGCCGGCGGCGCCATGGCGCCGGTCATCATGGCGACGGCATCGGACATGGAATGCGCCTTGGGGTCGATCACGCAGAGGCGGCGGCCCAGGCGGTTGATGTGGATGCGGTCCGCCACCTCGAAGACATGCGGCATGTTGTGCGAGATGAGCACGATCGCGAGGCCGCGTTTCTTCACGTCCAGAATCAATTCCAGCACGCGGCGGGATTCCTTGACGCCCAAGGCCGCGGTCGGCTCGTCCATGATCACGACCTTGGAACCGAACGCGGCAGCGCGCGCCACCGCGACGCCCTGCCGCTGGCCGCCCGACAAAGTCTCCACCGCCTGACCGATATTCTGAATGGTCAGGAGCCCGATCTCCGAGAGCTTGGCGCGGGCGCGCTTTTCCATCTCGGCATGGTCGAGAGTGCGTAGCCATTTGCCGATCCAGCCCGGTTTGCGAATCTCGCGGCCGAGGAACATGTTGTCGGCGATCGACAAGGCGGGCGACAGCGCCAAGTTCTGGTAGACGGTCTCGATCCCGGCGAGGCGTGCTTCCATCGGCGAGCGGAACGAGACCGGCTTGCCCTCGAGATGGATCTCCCCGGCATCGATCGACATGGCGCCGGAGATGGCCTTGATCATGGTGGACTTGCCGGCGCCGTTATCGCCGATGACGCCCAGGATCTCGCCCGGATAGAGATCGAAGTCGCAGTTCTCGAGCGCGACCACGCGCCCGAAATGCTTGACTAGGCCGCGGGCGGTGAGGATGGGTTCGTCGCTCATGCCGACACCTTCCTGATCCACTGGTCGATGGCGACGGCGATGATGATCAGCGCGCCGACCGAGAAATAGGTCCATTGCGGATCGGTGCCCCACAATCTCAGGCCGAGCCCGAACGCGCCGACGATCAGCGCGCCGAACACGGTGCCGAGGATCGAGCCGCGCCCGCCGAAGAGCGATGTGCCGCCGATCACCGCGGCGGTGATAGCGTCGATGTTGGCGTTCAGCCCGCCCTGGGGGGAGACCGAGCCGATGCGGCCGATCAGTGCCCAGCCGGCAACGGCACAGATCAGCCCGGCGAGCGCATAGACCGAGATCAGCTTGCGCTCAACATTGATGCCGGAGAGACGCGCCGCCTCGGGATCGTCGCCGATCGCATAGACATGGCGACCCCAGGCCGTGTGGTTCAGCACATACCAGAGGAATGCCGCGAGTGCGATCATCAGGAGGACCGCGTAGGTGATGCTGGCCTGGCCGAACTCGACCTTGTTGCCGAGGAAATGCAGAAGCGGTGCCTGGGCATCGACGTCCTGGCTGCGGATGGTCTCGTTCGCGGCATAGATGTAGTTGGTGGCGCTGAAGATCTGCCAGGTGCCGAGCGTCACGATGAACGGCGGCAGCTTCACATAGGCAACCAGCAGCCCGTTGAACGCGCCGCAAGCCAGTCCAAGCAGCAGTCCCGCCGTCAGGCCAAGGATGGGCGGCAGGCCGTAGTTGACGCTGAACTTGCCCATCACCACCGAGCAGAGCACGAGGATCGCGCCGACCGAGAGGTCGATGCCGGCGGTGAGGATCACGAGGGTCTGCGCCGCGCCGACGATACCGACGATCGCGACTTGCTGCAGGATCAGCGTGAGCGCCAGAGGGGAAAAGAACTTCGAGCCGTTCACGATCCCGAACAGGGCAACCGACAGGACCAGCACCAGCAGCGGAACCGCCGACGGACTTGAATGCAGAAGGTGCTGGACCCTGCGGATCGGCGAACGATCGCGCTCGTCGAACGAGGCGATCCTGGAATCGGCCTGCGCCAGAGGTTTCTCGAACTCTGCGGGCTCGGCACTACCCGCCTTCGCTTCGGCCATCATTCGCTCCCGGCGTGCAAGTCTGCGGCGGCCCCCGGGTTATCAACCCGAGGGCCGCACGCGTTTCTTGAGAGAGTTCTCGTTAGAGTGTCTTGCCGATCAAGAGGCTGGTCAACCCCAGCAGCGGTCGAGGCCTTCCTTGGTGTCGATCGAAGGCACGCCATCCACCGGATGGTCGGTGATCAGCGTGGTGCCGGTGTTGAAGAAATCGAGGCCCGGCGTCTTTTCCGGCTTCTTGCCGGAATCGGCGAAGGCCTTGATCGCCTCGATGCCCATGGAGGCCATCAGCAGCGGGTATTGCTGCGAGGTGGCGCCGATGACACCGTCCTTGACGTTCTTCACACCCGGGCAGCCGCCATCGACCGAGACGATCAGCACGTCCTTCTCGCGACCGACCGCCTTCAGCGCTTCATAGGCACCGGCCGCCGCCGGCTCATTGATCGTGTAGACCAGGTTGATGCCCGGGTCTTTCTGCAGCAGGTTCTCCATCGCCCGGCGGCCGCCCTCTTCGTTGCCGTCGGTGACGTCGTTGCCGACGATCCTCGGATCCTTCTCGTCGCCATCCTTGTGGATGTCGACCGTGTCGATGCCAAAGCCGGTGAGGAAGCCCTGGTCGCGCAGCACTTCGACGGTCGGCTGGCTGACGTTGATGTCCAGCAGCGCGATCTTGGCGTCTTTCGCCTTGTCGCCGAGCGTTTTCAGGGCCCACTGGCCGATCAGCTTGCCGGCCAGGAAGTTGTCGGTGGCGAAAGTGGCGTCGGCGGCATCGATCGGCTCCAGCGGCGTGTCGAGGGCGATCACCAGGATGCCCGCGTCGCGTGCCTTCTTCACCGAGGTCACGATCGCCTTGGTGTCGGAGGGCGTGATCAGGATGCCTTTGGCGCCGTCGGCGATGCAGGTTTCGATCGCCGCCACTTGGCTCTCGTTGTCGCCGTCCATCTTGCCCGCATAGGACTTCAGCGTGACGCCGAGCTCTTCTGCCTTTTTCGTGGCGCCTTCCTTCATCTTCACGAAGAACGGATTGGAATCGGTCTTGGTGATCAGGCAGGCGCCGATATCCGCGGCCTGCGCCGAACCCGCGAAGGCAAAGCCGAGCACGGCAATGCCCAATGCCGACGACAGCAGAGTCTTTTTCATCGTGGAACTCCTCCCAAGGGTTATGGCCGCTGTTGCCGCAGCCTTCGTCTGGTCGAAGGCCTGCGCCTCCAACGGCCTCTATCAAAAGGCAGAGCGGCGCCAGGGTCAATATGTAAATTAACTTGATTAATTAGGAATTGTCCTGGAACATCAATAGGCCAGCCAACATCGTCATGTCGGACAGAACGCCGTGGGCGTGCATCTCGAAACATCGGAGCCTCTGAGATCAACCGCACCGGGTCCCGGTCGCGGCTCGAAGCAGGCCGATCTCCGCGTCCACAACGAGCAGCTGATGCTGACCTTGCTGCGCCGGCATGGCGCGCTGGCCAAGGCCGAGCTCGCGCGCCTCACCGGCCTCTCGCCGCAGACCGCATCGGTCATCATGCGCAAGCTGGAGCAGGACGGGCTGCTCGCGCGCGGCACGCCGGTCCGCGGCCGGGTCGGCCAGCCCTCGATTCCGATGACGCTCGCCGCCGACGGCGTTTTCTCCTTCGGCATGAAGATCGGCCGGCGCAGCGTCGAGCTCGTGCTGATGGATTTCATCGGCCGGGTGCGCAAGACGCGGCGCCGGAACTATGCCTGGCCCTTGCCCGACGCGGTGCTGGATTTCGCCCGCCGCGAGATCGCCGCTCTGTCTGCCGAGCTTCCGCCGCGGCTGCGCAGCCGGATCGCCGGCCTCGGCATCGCTTCGCCCTTCGAACTCTGGAACTGGGCCGAGGAAGTCGGCGCGCCGCAGAAGAAGATGGATGCCTGGCGCGGCGCGGATCTCATCGGTGCGCTGGAAAGCACCCTCCCCTTCCCGGTCTTCCTGCAGAACGACGCGACCTCGGCCTGCGTCGCCGAGGTGGTGTTCGGCCGCGGCAGCGTCTTCAAGGACTTCTTCTATTTCTTCATCGGCTTCTTCATCGGCGGCGGTGTTGTGCTGAACGGCGCGGTCTTCACCGGCAGCGGCGGCAATGCCGGTGCCATCGGCTCGATGCCGGTTCCGGCGCGCGGCAAGAAGCCGATCCAGCTGATCGACGCCGCCTCGATCCTGCTCCTGGAAACGCGGTTGAAGGCCGCGGGCGTCGATCCTTCGCCGCTGTGGCTCGAACCGGATAATTGGGACGGGTTCGGCAAGCATCTCGACGCCTGGATCGTGGAGATCGGGCGGCCACTGGCGCACGCGATCGCCGCCACCTGCTCCGTGGTCGACTTTCCGGCGATCATCATCGACGGCGGCTTTCCGCCCGCGGTCCGACGCCGCATCGTCGACGCAACGCGTTCGGCCCTGGCGGAAATCGATCTCCAGGGCATCGCCGCGCCGGCGATCGTCGAAGGCGAGGTCGGCCTGAATGCCCGCGCGATCGGCGGCGCCTGCCTCCCGCTGCTCAACCGCTACATCCTCGACCCGACGTCTTTCGTGAAAGAGGCGGTCTGAGGCGAAATGGTTTACCCTTGAGGCCATGGACGCCTTGAATGCCCTGCTGCGGGCCGAAATGACGGCGGTGAACCAGCAATTCATCCATATCCTGGCTTTGCGCCGGGTGGGGGATCTCAAGCGCGCGGACCGGCTCTATGAGGTCGATCGCATCGACTTCCCGAACGCAATGCGAATCATCGATCATCTGGTGGCGACGGGTCGGCCCGTCGCGCTCACGCCGGAGATGCCGGATCCGGGCCTCCCGACTGTCGGCCTGTTGCAAGCCGAACAGCGGATCGAAGAGCGGCTCGGCAAGATCCTGGCGGCTGAGACCACTGCCGACGATGAGACCAGACCGTTCTTCGAGACCGCAAGGGCGCCGCGCGATTCCTATCGCGCATGGCTCACAACGGAGCTCGATAGCGAAGACGACAAGAGCGACACCGGCCGCGCCTATCCGGCGACCGACCGCCTCTTCTCCTGTCTCATTCTGATCCTGGAGCGGATGATGGTCAGCGCCTTCGTCCGTTTCCATGAGGGCGCCCGCGATGCGGCCGATATCGCCTGGGCGACGAGCGGTGTCGCGATGGTCCAGGCGACCGCCCTGGTGAATGCCCTTACGGATCTTCGCACCGTGCCGAAACTCAATGCCGACATTCGGAAGGCAGTCCGCGACGATCGCGATATGATCGCGGCCTACGCCGATATCGCCGATCAGGCTTCCTTGCGCGAGACCGAGGAGTCCTTGAAGCTGATCGGCACCAGAGCCGCCGCCTATACCCGTGCTCTGGCCGCGTGGCAGCCGGCCGCCCCGCATCCGGCGCTTGCGGCCTGCGCGCCGTCTTTCAAGAGCTTCGAAGTGACATTGAAGAAGTTCGTTTGGAACAAGCCCTGACGGACTTGCCTCCCGCTAAACCCTCGGGTACAGAGGGCACCCCATCACCGGAGGCATTGATGCTGAAGTATCTCGCGACCGCCGCGCTCACACTCGTTTCCGTTCCCGCATTTGCTGATGCGACCGGCGCCGGATTCTGCACGATCATGCAGGAAGGAATCGCCGCCTGCGCCGACGAGATCGCCGCCACGAAAATCCGCCACTGCCCGAACGCGATCAAGGATGTCAAAGCGTCCTACGACGCCACCAAGGACGAACCCAGCAAGGCGATGCGGGCCGAACTGCAGAACGCCAATGCCATGTGGATGGCCATAGCGCAGCAGCCGGCCAAGGAGAAGCTGAAAGGCGCCAACGCCGCGATCGAGAAGAGCTGCGTGAAGCTCAAGAAGCTCGACCAGTAACGCCCTACTTCTCTTCCTGCGCCGCCGGGCTGAGCGCGCCATGGCCAAGCGCGCGCTTGCGTTCGTTGGCCTTCATGGTGCGGTAACGCACCAGCTGCTGGTCGGCGATGACGCCGATCAGGATCACGCCGCCCATAACGGCGAAGTTGAGCGAGCTGGCGATCCCAAGCAGATTGACCAGGTTCTGCAGCACCTGGAGCAGCACCGCGCCGAGCACGATACCGAGCACGGAACCTTCGCCGCCGCGGAGCGAGCAGCCGCCGAGCACCGCGGCCGCGATCGCATAGAGCTCATAGAAGTTGCCGTGCGAGGCCGGCGAGATCGAGCGGGTGTACATCGCGAAATAGATCGTCGAGATCCCGGCCAGCAGGCCGGAGATCACATAGGCCGAGGCGATCACATTCCTGGTGTTGATGCCGGAATAGCGCGCGGCATCCTCGTTTCGGCCGACCGCGAAGAGATAGCGGCCGAACACCGAGCGGTGCAGCACGATTCCCATCGCGACCGCGACGACGATGAAGGCGATGAAGCTGTTCGGCACGCCGTAGCTGCGGCCGGCGGTCAGAAATTCCAACGTGGGGAAACTCTGACCGAACTCAAAGCCGGCGGTGCCGTCGCCGGTATACCAGCGGGCGAGCCCGCGATAGATCAGCAGGCCGCAAAGGGTCACGACGAAGGGCTGGATCCTGACCCACGTCACCAGGAAGGCATGGATCGCCCCCAGCAGGACGCCGGCCAGGACGATGATCAGAACCGCCAGCGGCCAGGGCACTCCGTAGAGACCGATCAAGTCGATGAAGATCACGCCGAGCAAGGCGAAGATCGAGCCCACGGAGAGATCGATGCCGCCGGTGATGATGACGAAGCCCTGACCGATGGCGAACAGGCCGAAGAGCCCGATCAGGTTCGCCGTATTGGCGAGGTTGATCGGCGAGATGAAGCGCGGGTTCATGATCGCGACCACCGTGCCGACGATCAGAATGAGCAGGAGCAGCCCGAGGTCTTTCTTCAGCATGGGTCCGATCTCAATCCAAATGCTTGCCGACCGCAAGCTGCAGCACGTTGTGCTCGCTGAACTGGTCGCGTTCTAAAAAGCCGCTGATGGCACCTTCGTGCATCACCGCCATGCGATCGCTGACGCCGATCACCTCCTCCATGTCGGAGGAGATCATCAGCACGGCGACACCGGCATCGGCCAGGTTGCGCATCAGCTGATAGATCTCGCTCTTGGCGCCGACGTCGATGCCGCGCGTGGGCTCATCGAAGATGATGATGCTGGGCTTCATCGAGAGCCATTTCGCCAGCACGATCTTCTGCTGATTGCCGCCCGACAAAGTGCCGGCCCCGGTCGCCACATCGAACGCCTTGATGTTAAGCCGGCGCTTCTGCGTCTCCGCATTCTTCGCTTCGGAGGCGGAGTTGATCAGCATGCCGGGCGCATAGCGCCTGAGGTCGGGCAGCGAGATGTTCTCGGTCAGCGAGAAGTCGAGATGCAGCCCGGCCTGCTTCCGATCCTCCGGCACCAGATAGAGGCCGCGGTCGATCGCGGCGCGAGGCCGGTCGATGAACACCCGCTTGCCGTCGATGCGGATCGTGCCGGTAACCGGCCGGTCGATGCCGAAGACCGCGCGCGCCAGCTCGGTGCGCCCGGCGCCGATCAGTCCGGCAAGCCCCAGGATCTCGCCCCGGCGCAAGGTGAGGCTGACCGGATGGTCGGGAAAGGCGGTGGTGCGGAAATCCTCGATCTCCAGCGCCGGCGCGCCGGGCGCCACCTGCGGCGGAATGTAGAGCGACTTCAGGTCGCGGCCGATCATCAGCCGGATCATCGCATCCGGCCGGGCGGCGTCGCGGTCGAGCGCCCCCACCATGCGGCCGTCGCGCAAAACCACCACGCGATCGACGCAGGACTTCACTTCGTTGAGGCGGTGCGAGATGAAGATGATGCTGACACCGTCGCGGCGGAGATCTTCCATGACCGAAAGCAGCCGCGCTGTCTCGGTCAAGGTCAGGCTCGAGGTCGGCTCGTCCATGATGACGAGGCGCGCATCGAGCGACAGCGCCTTGGCGATCTCCAGCAATTGCCGTTGCGCCAGCGAAAGATCGGCGACCGGCGTGTCCGGGCCGAAATCGACGCCCAGCTTGTCGAGCAGCGGCTGCACCTTCCGATGCAGCGCCTTGGTGTCGATCAGCTTCAGCGGTCCGCCCTTCAGCGGCTCGCGGCCGATGAAGACATTGCCGGCGACGTCGAGATTGTCGAAAAGATTGAGCTCCTGATGCACGAAGGCGATGCCGCTGGTGATCGCGTCGTTGATGGTGAGCGCCGCATGCTCGCGGCCATCGACCTTGATCGTGCCGGCGCTGGGCGCGATCACGCCGCCCAGGACCTTCATCAGCGTCGACTTGCCCGCCCCGTTCTCACCGATCAGGCCCACGATCTCGCCGCGGCCGACCGCCAGGCTGACGTCGTTCAGCGCCACCACCCCGGGATAGGTCTTGCTGATCCCGTTGAGCTCGAGAAACGGATTGGTGGGTTCACTCATGCGCCTTACTCGCCGGGCGGCCTCAAGGTCATGCAATGGAAGCAGAGAAGCCGCCATATTGCAACGAAAGGGGCCGGCGCCGTCTCCGGCACCGGCCCCCAACACTTCAGCCAGACTTACTTGCCTTGCCGCTTCTTCAGCTCGGCCCAGAAGTCATCGACATTACCCTTGTCGATGATCTTGGTCGGCACGATCAGGAGCTTGTTCTCGGGGATCCAGGACTTGTCGCCCTCGAGATACTTGGCGAGGTACTTCATCCCCGTGTAGCCCCACTCATACGGCTGCTGCACGACGGTGCCGATGATGGTGCCTTCCTTGACGCCGCCCAAGGTGATCGGATCCTCGTCGAAGCCGATGATCTTGACCTGGCCGAGCTTGCCGGCTTCCTTCAGCGCCTCGTAGATACGCGGCGTGTTGTACGAATAGAAGCCGATGAAGCAGTTGATGTCGGGATTGGCGGTCAGCGTGTCTTCGACGTTCCGCTTGGCGCGGGTCTGGTCGATGTCGTCGCCGCGCACGTCCACGAGCTCGACCTTCGAGCCCTTGATGACGTCCTTCACGCCCTGGATGCGCTCCTTGGCATTGTCGGCGCCGAGCAGGCCGACGAAGCCCATGCACTTGCCGCCGTCCGGCAGGGCTTTGAGCACCAGCTCACCGGCCTGCTTGCCGGCATCGACGTTCGAAGAACCGATATAGGCGATGCGGCTGGTCTGCGGCGCGTCGCTGTCGGTGGTGGCGAGGGCCACCTGGCCGCCGATGCGGTTGAGCGCGTCGCTCTCGGTCTTCGGATCGACCGCGGAGACCATGATGCCGGAAACGCCAGAGGCGACGAGATCGTCCATCAAGCGAATCTGGATCGCGGCCGAGGACTGTTCCGGATACTTGAAGACCAGTTCGTAGTTCGGCAGCTCTTCCTGTGCCTTCTTCACGCCGGCTTCGGCGGCCTTCCAGAAGTCGGAGGCACCGTTGACGACGAAGGCCAGGGTCTTCTTGTCCTCGGCATGCGCCGCGCCGGCAAAGGCGAGGCCCAGAGCGAGGGCAATGGCGGTGGATGCGATACGCTTCATGTCGAGACTCCTCCCAGAGAGTGGCAAGTTGCTTCTTGGATTTTTACGACGGTTGATCGACTGGATCGGATCATTGGATCGCGGCTGCGCCGGGCGGCTTCTACTCTCCCCTGCTGTTGCGTTTGCACGCTTATCGCTGGCACGTTCCCGCGTGACCGGTCGTGCCTATTTGTCTTACTTAAATACAAATCAGGCCCGGAAGACAAGCCGCAACTGCCATGCATCAGCTTCCGGCCGTTGTGCATCTGCGATACAAAACTTGGCACGCCGCGATCGGCCGCGGCGAACAAATTCACGTGCTCCACAAAGGCGTGAAAATCAGCGGTTGAGCGACGCAGCGCCGCTGACAAAGGCGCTGCCCTTCAAAAAAAATCGCAAGGGCCGGTGGGCGTCCTTGGTGAGGCCGATACGGGTACTCACGCCGATCTTTGCGGGCGAAGTGCTCTCCGCCCCGACATCGACGCCGAGCCAGAGCCGCTTGTCGCGGGTCAAGTCCAGCCCGTCCAGAACCCGGTCGATCGCCAAGGCCTGGGCGACCCGCCCCGGTCCGCGCGTAAGGTCGCGCGGCTTTTCGGTGCCGCGATGCCGGACCATCGCATCCAGCCCGACCATCGGTTCCAGCGCCCGGATCAGCACGCCGGATCCGACACCTTCCGCTTCGCTGGAGACATTCAGCATCCAGGACGTGCCATAGGCGAGATAGACATAGGCATGCCCGTGCCGCAGGAAGAGCGAGCGGTTGCGCGGCGTCATGCCGTTGAAAGCATGGCAGGCGGCATCGCCCTGCACATAGGCCTCGGTTTCCACGATCCGGCCGGCCATGGCGCCCTCCGGCAGAACCCGTACGACCACCTTGCCGATCAGGAAGCGCGCGAGCGCCACCGTCTCTCGGGGCAGTTGGCCGCGGGTCAGACGGCGCAGATTGTATGGGCCGATCTTCATGTCCGATGACGTGCGTTCCGGGGCGCGGGAGGTAGCACGGCCTGACTCTTCGCCGCAATGCGCTTGCCGGTTGAAACCAGCAGCCCTGTCTCTATATCTCGATTGTGCAGCGCAGCATCAGATTGCGCTTTCTGGGAGGAAGAACCGCCATCGAACGGAGGTCTTCCTATGTGGCCCTACAATGACGATGAAGCCGGCTGGCTGACCCCGCCCCTTCGGGCGGCGCAGCTGAGCCCGCCTTCCGCCAATGACAACGACCCGAGCCGCCGCGTCCCGCCCCGCGGTAGGCCGGCGCCCCCACCGACCCGAAAAATCCGAGGCGAAAGGTAAGGCTCGCTGAGCCGCGCAGTGGAACAGTGCCACCGATCCCAGGGTTGACCGGCTGAATCCTTTATTACCGCTTCAGGAGTTCCAATGGACAGCCGCGAAGAACGCATCCGCGCCAAGGCGCATGAACTCTGGGAGGAAGCCGGTCGGCCCGAGGGCCAGGCCGACGACCATTGGCTGAAGGCCGCCCGCCTGATCGACGCCGACCAGCATAAGTCCAAGAAAGACAAGAACGGCCCCGGCGTCGATATCGCTCCGGCAGCCGAAGGCAACAGCCTCGGCGACATTCGGCCGGCCGGTCCGGCCGGGCGGGGCCGCTGAGATGGCACGCCAAGCGGCGCAACGCGCCGAAAGCCTACGTGAGATTCAGCTTTGGCTGATCGAGCCCAATGCCGCGGCGGATGATCCGTGGTGGCAGGGGCGGCAGATCTGGCAGCTGGTGGTCGCGGCCCCCAGCGCCGCCTTCGCGCGGCTCGAAGCGGAACGCTGGGCATTGCGTGAGCAACCGCCGGTGCATGTCGGCAACGAGAGCTCCAGCATGAATGCGGGCTTCATCGACGAGAAGCTCTACTTCGCCCGCCCGCTGCCGGACGATGTGGGTCCGAAGCGCGATGAGTTCCACGAAGCCAATGTGATGGTACTGGCGGGGCCGATGCAAGCGCAGGCGCGCGCCTAGCCGCGTTCGGTGACGAAGGCAGGCTGCGTCCGCATCGGCATCAGCGGCTGGCGCTACGCGCCTTGGCGCGGCAAGTTCTATCCCAAAGGCCTGCGGCAGAAGGACGAGCTGGCTTACGCGGCCGGCAAGTTCCGGACCGTCGAGATTAATGGCACATTCTATTCGCTGCAAAGTCCGGACAGCTTTCGACGCTGGGCAGACGAGACTCCGGTCGGCTTTGTATTTGCGGTCAAGGGTCCCCGCTTCATCACCCATATGCTGAAGCTCTCGCGGCCGGAGCAGCCGCTGGCCAACTTCTTCGCCAACGGCCTGCTCGCGCTCGGGCCGAAGCTCGGCCCGATCCTCTGGCAATTGCCGCCCAACTTCCGCTTCAACCCCGAGCGGCTGGAAGCCTTCTTCAACCTGCTGCCGCGCGACACCGAGGCGGCTTCACGCCTCGCGCGCCGTCACGATCACCGGGTCAAGGGCCGCACGGCGCTCGCCATCGACCGCAGGCGTCCCATCCGCCACGCCATAGAGATCCGGCATGACAGCTTCCGGACAGCCGACTTCATCGCCCTGCTCCGCAAGCATCGCATCGCCCTGGTCTGCGCCGACACCGTCGAATGGCCGCTGCTGATGGATCTGACCGCGGATTTCGTCTACTGCCGCCTGCACGGCTCCGAGATTCTCTATTCCAGCGGCTATGACGATCGGGCGCTGAAGCGCTGGGCGGCACGGGTTTCCGCCTGGGCCAAGGGCGGGGAACCGAAGGATGCGCTTCGCGTTTCAGCGGGGCCGGCGCCGCAGCGCAGTCGACGCGACGTCTATGTCTACTTCGACAATGACGCCAAGGTGCGCGCTCCGGTCGATGCCGAGCGCCTGTCCCGATTCGTGAATGCGGCGTTGCGCTGACACCAGGTCGGATCAGGTATTCCCGCGTCGCACAGCTCGAAGCCGCCCGCGGCGCGTATGCTTTTTACAGATTTCGGATTTTGCCCGGCATGAAGCGTTTGTATCTCGGCAGCACCGCGCTGCTCGGCGTCACGTCGATCCTCGGTGCGGCATCCTCCACCGCCCGCGCCGCCGATGGCGTGAAGCTCGAGGTGGGCGGATTCTTCAATACGGCCTATCAGGGCGTCATCGATTCGAAGCGCGACGGCCGGTTCGGCAATCACCGCAATGTCGACGGCTTCAAGCAGGACGGCGAAGTCTGGTTCAAGGGCGAGACCACGCTGGACAATGGGCTGACCGTCGGCGCCCAGGTCGAGCTCGAGGCGGAGAACGCCGCCGACCAGATCGATCAGTCCTTCGTCTATTGGCAGGGCGGCTTCGGCCGGGTCCAGATCGGCTCCCAGGACAAGGCGATCGCCAATTACTGCCTGCTGCCGCCGGGCGGCACCTCGAACTTCTCGGCCTTTTCGCCGACCAGCACCTGGGGCTCGAACGACCCGATCGGCTCCAACGCCGCCTGCGTCGATACCGAGGGCGACAACCAGGGCATCGTCTATGCGACCCCGAATTTCGGCGGCTTCCAGCTCTGGGTCAGCTACACGCCCAGCAACAATGCCGAGGATTACACCCAGGCCGGCGTCAACGGCTCCGGCACGCCCACCAATCCCGACGGCACCGCGCATCACAGCTTCAGCACTTACGCGACCTACGATTACTCCGGCGACGGCTGGGGGATCGCATGGGGCGGCGGCGGTTCCTGGCAGACCCAGTTCAACAGCACGCCCGGCGGCAATGACGGCAAGAGCTCGGATTACCAGACCGGTCTCAACCTGACGCTCGGCAATTTCGGCGTCGGCGGAGTGCTCGAGTATTACGACCAGGGCGGCGACGACAACAACGCCTATGTCGCGGGCGCCGGCCTCTCCTACGGCCTCGACCCCTGGACCTTCGGCCTGCAGGGCAGCCACGGCCATTACGAGGGTCTGAGCGCCTTCGCCTTTGCCCCCAATCCCGGCGGCAGCCGCGACCTCAACCGGGTGATCGCCACCGGCCAATACGCGCTGGCGCCCGGGGTCATGCTGGACGGCGAGATCGGCTACACTTGGTTTCACGATAGCGGCGACGCCGCCGACAGCGCCAGCGACGACTACCACGCCTACGACTTCGCCATCGGCAGCGCCTTCACCTTCTAGGCGGACGATTTCCAAATTCTTTTGGTCCGCAGGGAACTCCCCTTGCAACGGAGGGTTGGGCCTCTTGGACGGTCAGATCCGATTGGACGCGACGGACTCCCCTCCGGCGCGCGGCGGTCCCCAGCCCTGGCTGTCTCCCTGGTTATTCCAGGGGCCGCACTTCGGCGCATCCCCTGCCCGATGAAGCGGCAGATCAAATGGTCTCGACCTGAGCCCCTCCGCCTTCCCCGGCGGAGGGGCTGTTTCTTTGCAGGCCTCGATAAGCGCCGGTCAGCCGGTGCACCGCCCCTGGTAATAGACGTCGTAGATGCTGCCGAGCGCGCCGGTCGAAAGCAGGGCCGGCTTGCGGGACGTGATCACATAGCCGTTCGGGCAGGTTCCCGTCTCCGCGAGCCGCTGATTCAGCCATCGCATGCGCCAAGCCTCTCCGTTGGGAGACGCTTCGGGATAGGCCGCGTCGGCGATCGCGCGGAATGCGAAGCCGCCGTTGACGGCCTCGAAGTGTGTCGATTCCGGTTTGCTGAGGAGCTCGCAACCGCCGATCAGGAATGGCAGCAACGCGAGCGCGGAAATGATGGCGCGCGGCGGCACCCGACGGTCGCGCGAGCCCATCTCGCATCGACCGTCGGTACCGCAGCGCCACTCAGTTCGGCGCCTGGCTCGGGTTGTTGGCGTTATCAGTTTACCATTCCAGACCGGCACCCCTGCCAACCTCTGCTCAGGCTGTCGGTTCCAAGGTCGTCGGGGAGCTACCGGTCCGTTTCGTTGTTGTTACGAGAAGGCAATACCCGGAAGCGAGAGACCATGAAGGCCACGCTCACCACCATCATTGCGGCGCTGGCAGCTTTGGGCCTGCTGGTCGGCGCGGTGCTGCTTTACATCGCGGCCCGCATCGCGCTGGCGGCGGTGCTCTTCCTGCTGTTCGCCGGCATCGTCGTCTGGGGGATCGCGCGGCGGATGCGCAGTGCGTCGGTGCCGTGAAGCATCGGCGACCAGCTGAGGTAATATGTATGGCATCGGGTGGCGAGCCACCCGATGCTCTTTAGAGCGCAGGGTGGCGTCCCCAACGGGATTCGAACCCGTGTCTACACCGTGAAAGGGTGTTGTCCTAGGCCTCTAGACGATGGGGACGTGAGGCGCTCCGGGGCTAAACCCTGGAGGTGACGCGCCTTTTAACGGCTGGACGATCCGAAATCAACCGTGGCCTTTCCCAAGGGCGATCGGGCCACTCCGCGCTTCCGCAGCGCCTTTGCATCGGCCATAATCCCGGCCCTCAAACGGCTGATTTCTCAGCCCAACGTCTCCACATAACCATCTGAAAAAACGAGGTCTTTCCATGTCGATCAAGCGCATTGGCGATCAGGGCAATCTGTGCGACGCGGTGGTCCATAACGGGCTCGCCTACCTCGCCGGCCATGTGGCCGAGGACCCGATTTCGCCCTCGGTCTATGAGCAGACCAAGAACATCCTGAAGCAGATCGACGAGACCTTGGCGCAGTGCGGCACCGACAAGACGAAGATCCTGAAGGCCAACATCTGGCTCTCGGACATGTCGACCTTCGCCGACATGAACAAGGCCTGGGCCGAGTGGGTTTCGAAAGGCAATGCCCCCGCCCGTGCCACCGTCGAATCCAAGCTGGTCGACCCGAAGTGGAAGGTCGAGATCATGCTGACCGCGGCGATTTAAGCCGACGCGCCAACCCAGCCGAGGGAGATTCCATGGACACCATCAATCTGGGCCGCACCGGACTCAAAGTCTCGCGGATCTGCCTCGGCTGCATGACCTATGGCGCCAAGTCCTGGCGGCCCTGGGTGTTCGAGGAAAATGACAGCCGGCCCTTCATCAAGAAGGCACTCGAGCTAGGCATCAATTTCTTCGACACCGCCAACGTCTATTCCTTCGGGGTCAGTGAGGAAATTCTCGGGCGCGCGGTGAAGGACTTCGCCAAGCGCGATGAGCTGGTGATCGCGACCAAGGTCAATTCCGAGATGCGGAAGAACGATCCAAACGGCCGCGGCCTCTCGCGCAAGGCGATCATGCATGAGATCGATGCCAGCCTGAAACGGCTCGGCATGGATTACGTCGATCTCTACCAGATTCACCGCTGGGACTACACGACCCCGATCGAGGAGACCATGGAAGCGCTGCATGACGTGGTGAAGACCGGCAAGGCCCGCTATATCGGCGCTTCCTCCATGTATGCCTGGCAGTTCGCCAAGGCGAACAGCGTCGCGAAGCTCAACGGCTGGACGCCATTCGTCTCCATGCAGCCGCAATACAATCTGATCTACCGCGAGGAAGAGCGCGAGATGCTCCCCCTCTGCCGCGATGCCGGCATCGGCGTCATCCCCTGGTCGCCCTTGGCGCGCGGCTTTCTCGCCGGCAACCGCCATCTCCAGGGCGGCGACACCGATCGTGCGAAGAGCGACGATTTTGCGAAGAAGCTCTATTACCAAACCGACGACTTCGCCGTCGCCGATCGCCTGGGCGAGGTCGCGAAGGCGCGCGGCGTGCCGCCGATGCAGATGGCGCTCGCCTGGGTCCTGTCGAAGCCCGGCATCACCGCGCCGATCATCGGCGCCAGCAAGCCCAACCACCTCGACGACGCGGTCGCCGCGCTCGCGCTGAAGCTCAGCGACGACGAGGTGAAGCGGCTGGAAGAGCCTTATAAGCCGCACGCCGTCGCGGATCACGAGTGAGCCAGCTGCCCCAAGAAGCCTTATGCAAAATTCGCGGGTCGCGCCTTCGAGCTATGCGGAAAGCGCAGTCGACTTTGATTCTGTCTGCGTCGGGTCTGTGTTGCAGGTGCAGCAATCCGGCCCGCGGCGATCGGGCTCACCGCACTTCACCTTTACGACCTCCGCCGCAACAAACCGGGCAAGCCTCTGACGATGCATGGCTTTGTCTGATTGCGCGGGCGCCGCGATTCTTCGCTCTGTAAAAGCCCGGTAAAGGTAGCGGCCGCGCCGGTGCGATCGCGCCGCCTTCATCCCGAAGACGCTTCGTCAGACACGGCTTTCGAGCGAGAATTTACGATCTCAAACAGCGTGCCGATTATACCATGAGCGGCGCTGCTTGTCCGTCACAGAGGTGCGAGAAATCGGGTGCTTGCAGTGCGCGCGACCGTCGCCTCGCAAGCCGCACAGCCTCGCAATCGCGAACAAGCCTCTTTCCCTTAGGTCCAATCAACGGGGCTTCCGGCCGGTCCTATACTTTGCCCGCCATTCCGTAGGTGTGCAGGAGGAAACCGGTGACGTCTCATCGCACCGCGCTTTGCGTGGCCCTGGCCCTCTGCGCTCTCGTCGCGTCCGCCACGTTCCGGCCGGCCGCCGCTCAGTTCGCCGATATCGAAGGCCAGACCGCAGCTGCACCGACCGACGATAGCGGAGGCGCCGCGACGCTTTCGGCCGAGGAGATCCACGCCCTGGTGGCACCCGTCGCATTCTATCCCGACGACCTGCTGGCGATCGTGCTGCCGGCCGCGACCCAGCCGCTGCAGGTGGTCGAGGCGGCACGCTTCCTCGAGAAGCAGAAGACCAACAAGGACCTGAAGCCGAACGAGAGCTGGGACCCCGCGGTCCTCGCTTTGCTGAACTATCCCGAGGTCGTCCAACTGATGAACGACGACCTCGACTGGACACAGCGCCTCGGCAACGCAGTCATGGACCAGCAGAAGGACGTGCTAGACGCAATCCAGGCCGCGCGGTCCGAGGCAACCGCGGCGGGCTATCTGCAGTCCAACGACAAGCAGACGGTGGTCACCGAGCAGGAGACCATCATCATCAAGTCGTCGGATCCCGAAATCATCTACGTTCCGACCTACGATCCGCAGCCGGTGGTCGAGCACCATTACGTCGACTACCCGCCGCCAGTCTATTCGACGCCCTACCCCTACTACTATCACCCGGGCGCCACCTTCGCCGCCGGCATGTTCGTGGGCGCCGCCTTCTCCTACGCCTTCGACTGGAACAACAACGATATCGACATCGATTGCTGCGAAGGCGGCGGCAATAACAACAACATCAATATCGGCAACGGCAACACCAACATCGACCGGGACAAGCTGCAGAACAAATTCAACGGCGACCGCAACCCGAAGGCCAAGGGCGGCAGCGGCATGAAATGGTCGCCGCAGAAGGCACGGGCGAAATCCTCCGCGCCGCGTCCGGCAGCGACCAACCGGGCGCGGCCGAACTCCGCCGGCATCGCCAAGCAGCTCGGCGGTGGCGCCGGCGTCGGTAACGGCGGCGCCGGCGTGAAG
>JADMIO010842001.1_pt1 | contig 35960 bp, 28 predicted proteins | sample 8958161 | NCBI WGS metagenome assembly JADMIO01 (sample SAMN16585339, study PRJNA669376) | soil metagenome | isolation source: Crop rotation soil | place: USA: Cullars Rotation, Alabama | collected 2011
CTTTCCCGCCGTGCAACTGTTCCCGCCCTACCCTGATGGCAAAGCCACCATCGTCCAGGCGTCTGCGCTCCCCGGCAACCCCGGCGGCTCGGCGCTCTTGAAGCCGCTCGACCTCGCTATGCGCGATAGCATGGAGCCGGGCGAGCGCGGCAGCAACAACTGGGTGATCGACGGCAGCCTGGCCGCCGACGGGCACCCGCTGATCGCCAACGATCCGCACCTCGACGTCAGCAACCCCTCGATCTGGTACGCCATCGGCCTGCGCGCCACCGACGGCTCGTATGATGTGGCCGGGATGAGTTTCGCCGGAACGCCGGGCGTGGTCGCCGGGCATAACCCGGATATCGCCTGGGCGGTGACCAATCTCGGCCCCGATACCCAGGATCTCTACGTCGAAAAGCTCGATCCTGAAGGCCACAAGGACCAGTATTACTACGGCACGTCCTGGGTACCGATGGAGATACTGAACGAGACGATCCGCGTCAAGGGGCAGGAGGACGTGAATATCCTGGTGCGCTCGACGCGCCACGGCCCGCTGCTCAACGACGTGTTCAGCGATCTTAAAGCGCCGACCTCGCTGCGCTGGACCGCCTCGCTGACCGGCTCGCTGTTCCGCGCGACGATGGATCTGGGCCGCGCCAAGAACTGGGAGGAGTTCCACACCGCGTTATCCTACTGGGACGTGGCCGGGCAGAACTTCGTCTATGCCGACAAAGACGGCAATATCGGCTACCAGGCCACCGGGCGCTGGCCGCTACGGGCCTCAGGCAGCGGGATGACGCCGGTTGATGGGTCGAGCGAAAACTATGAGTGGGTCGGCTTCGTGCCTTACGAGCAGATGCCGCGCGTCTTCAACCCACCCGAACACTATATCGTCACCGCCAACAACCGCGTGACCACCGCCGCCACTTCGGGCTACGCCACGGGCTGGTGGTATCCCTGGTTCCGCGCCGAGCGCATCACGCAGATGCTCACCGCTAAGGACAAGCTGAGCGTGGACGACTTCAAGGCGATGCAGATGGACACGCACGACATTGTGGCGCAGAAGTTCGTATCTACGATCGCCAACCTCAAAAGCCCCGACGCGCGCACGCAGCAGGCCATTGACTTGCTGAAAGGGTGGGACGGCGATACGGGCCGCGATAGCGCCGCCGCCGCGCTCTACGAAGTGGCCTGGACCCAGGTCGCCACCAACACGTTCGCCGACGAGCTTGGCCCCGACCTGGCCGCCGAATACCGCGACAACGCGGGCCGCGCCGAGGATCAGGCGCTTTATGCCATCCTCGACCAGCCCAACAACATCTGGTGGCAAAACGTCAATACCACCGCCAGCGAGAGCCGCGACGATATTCTGCTGCTGAGCCTCAAGCAGGCCACCGAATGGCTGACCACCACGCTAGGCGACGATATGAGCGCGTGGAAGTGGGGCGATATCCATCAGGTGACCTTCGGGCACCCGCTGGGGTCAGTGCAGCCGCTCGACAAGCTGTTCAACATCGGCCCGTTCGCGACGTCGGGCGACTCGAACTCGGTCAATCGCGCCAGTTTCGACCCCGCCGACCCCTACAGCCAGACCAGCCACTCCTCGATGCGCCAGATCAGCGACAGCGGAGACTGGACCAAAACGCAGGTAATCCTCGCCCCCGGCCAGTCGGGCCAACCCTTCAGCAAATACTGGGGCGACATGGCGCAGGACTGGCTCAACGGCGGCTACCGCACGCTGCCGTGGACCGACGAGCAGATCAGCGCCGCGGCCTCCGGTGGCGTTCTCACCCTCAACCCGCCGCCCGCCGAAGGCACCCCCTCCGTCTCCCCCGAACCCCCCGCTGAACCGACCCAACCGGATGCGGAGGCTACGCCAGGCGGGACGCCATAAGACGGGGTTTCACCACGGAGGACACGGAGGGAGACGACGAAGAAAATAATGGGGAACAGGCAAAGCTTTGTGCCTGATCCCCAATTCATTAGCCTTCGTTCCGCCGTGTTCTCCGTGTTCTCCGCGTTGCAATAATCGTCCTATCGTCGGAAGCCCATGTTGCGCTCGTCGCGGTGCGGGTGGTCTTCTTCGGCGGCGAGGGCTTCGGCCTGTTCCAGCACGCTGCGAAACTGGTTGCTGAGGCCATCGGCCAGCGCCGCGCATGCCTCGGCGTAGGCCCGCCACAACTGCGGCGGCACCTTGTCGCGCAACGTCTGCCCGAACCGCGTCTCCAACTCCTCGATCTCAGCCTCCACCGCCGGGTCACTGCCCACCGTACTCTCGGCATAGCCGACCACCGGGTAGCCAGCCAGCCGGTCCAGCGTGACCCGCTGCACGCCCATCACATCGGCGATCTGCTGCAAATAGCGCACGGTCGGCACCACCTGGCCCCGCCGCCAGCGCGACACCTGCGCGTCGGCCACCCCGACCTGCCGCGCCAACTCCGCCTGCGACAAGCCGCGATTCCGCAGCGTCGTATCCAGCCATGCCGCAAACTGCTTCTCATTCTCCGCCATCGTCCTCAACCCTCCCACCACCATTATACACATGCCTTACAAGCGTGTAACAGTTATTCATGTGGAGCCGTCAACGAATGCGAAATCGAATAACGAATACGATAGCTGCATACCGAGCCCAATCGTTTATTCGTTCCGTGTTCGTTGGCAGCTCCATCCAACTCTGCTCCGCCTTGATAGGTAAGTTGCATCTGACGAAGGTCACTAGCAGCACCGGCTGGGGATAAGGTATAATGTTAACGTCGCTGAGATGCCCGCTTAGCTCAGGGGACAGAGCGCTTCCGTCCTAAGGAAGGCGTCGGGGGTTCGAATCCCTCAGCGGGCACCGCCTGGAAAAGTCGGAGTGTGCCAATGATGGAGTGGTGCGTAAGCTCGGAGAGGCCGAGGCGCCAGCCAGGGCGCCCCGGCTTTTTGCGTTTTTACGGGGCCGCAAGCCCCGGCACAAACTTTGCCGCACCAGTTGTTGCCACCCTTTTCCGGGCTGAAACACCCACTGCAAGGAGGAAATCCGATGCAAGTGAACATTAAAAGCAAGAACCTGCGTGTTAAACCGGCTGACGAGGCGCTGATGCGCAAGAAGGTGGAGCGCCTGGCGCGCTACCTGGAACAGCTCAGCGATGCCGAGGTGATCGTAGGTGAGGAGAAGACCAAAACCGGGCCGGAGCGGACCGTGGTGCAGCTAACGGTGCGCGCCAACGGCACGCTGCTGCGGGCCGAGGAGGAGGACTCAGAACTCCTTTCGGCATTCGACGCGGCCATCGGCAAGATCGAGCGGCGCATCGAGCGCTTCAAGGGCCGAGCCCGCCGTCGCAAGGGCGCCATGCCCACCAGCATCGCGGTGGTGGCTGCGCCAAACGGCGCGGAGCCTGCCGCGGAAGATGGCGACGAGGCTGAGGAGGAGCAGCGCCCCATCGTGCGCACCAAGCAGTTCACCGTGCGCCCGATGAGCCACGAGGATGCCGTCGAACAGATGGAATTGCTTGGACACAACTTCTTCGTCTTCTTCGATCCAGACACCAAGCGTATGAGCGTGCTATACCGTCGCAACGACGGCGACTATGGCGTGCTGCAACCCGAACTCGCCTGACCGCATCCATCCTGAATAGCGCAACTCAACGGCGGCCCGGACCCAATCGTCCGGGCCGCCCCTTTGTGGCACACGATATGCCCCTATGGGTAGCGAGTTGCGGACAAGTAGGCAACGTGAAAGATGAAACGTGAATAACACGAGGCGCATCGCTCGTAGCCTCGCCGCTGCCCGCAACCCGCGACTCGCTACCCGCTGTGGCAACGCTTACATAAGGCACAGCGGCACGGTGCTAGAATACATCCTGACGTAACAGCTCTACGTACAGTCTGCGGAGGCTTTTTCGCTTAATGTCGCTGGATACCGAACTGATTAATGATTTCGCGCACGCCCCGCAGGCCGAGGTGTGGAATAAGCTGGTGGCAGGCGCCGCCAGCAATGTCGTGTTTCTCACGCGCCAGTATCAGGCGGCGTGGTGGGCCTGTTTCTGTAATAGCTGTAGCCTGAATCTACTCATTTTCAGCGAAGGGGGGCATCAGCTTGGATGTGCCCCTTTTTATTTGTCCACGATCAGCGCCCAGGACGCCGCCGACGAGCAGAGCCGCGCCGCCGACTGGCAGCGCATCCGCCGCCGCTACCTGGCCAAGCAAGGCGAAGGTGAAGCCCCCGCCGAGCGCACCGCCGCCGCGCAGGCCGAGCAGATCGAGGTGAGCCCGCCCGAACCGGCCCCCCGTGAGGGCGAGCGTGTCGTGCGGTTGCTCGGCGGTGTGGACGTCACCGATTACCTCGACATCATCGCCGCGCCGGAGCAGCTAGAAGCTGCCTGGGCCGCTGCGCTCGACCACTGGGCCGGCCGGGCCGACGAGTGGGACGTGATCGACCTCCACTCGCTGCCGTCGTGGTCGGGCTCCGCCGCAGTTGTGGCGCGGCTGGCGCAACAGCGCGGCTGGCAGGTGTGGACCGATGTAGAGGAGACCTGCCCGGTGGCCGAGCTTTCCGGCTCCTGGGACGATTACCTGGCCTCGTTGAGCAAGAAGGACCGCCATGAGCTGCGCCGCAAGCTGCGCCGCGCCGAAGAGGCGGGCACCGCGCCCGAATATAAGCTATTACGCTCGCCGGATGAACTTCAGGCCGGGTTGGAGCAGTTTCTTAAATTGCATCGCATGAGCAATGCGGCCAAAGCCGAGTTTATGACCACGCGGATGGAGCAGTTCTTCCGCGACGTGATCGGCTCCACCAGCGGGACCTGCTGGCCGGAGATCGCCCTGCTCACGGCAGAGGGCCGCGCCGTCGCCGCCTATCTGTCGTTCAACTACGAAGGCCGTATCCACCTGTATAATTCCGGCTTCGACCCCACCTATGGCGGCGCCGGGTTCGTGCTGCTGGTCAGGCGTATGCAGGAGGCAATCGAGCAGGGAATCAAGTATTTCGACTTCCTGCGCGGCGACGAACGCTATAAGTACGACCTCGGCGGCCGCGACACCTTTATTCACCGGGTGATCATCAGGAAATAGGAGATCGGCAGGCGCGCGGGCCAGCGACGCGGTTCTAGCCGCTGACTGTTGCCTGCCCAACGGACGAGGAATTATGAGCAAGATCGCAATGCTAAGTGTGCATACATGCCCGCTCGCCACGCTCGGTGGTAAGGAAACCGGCGGGATGAACGTGTATGTGCGCGAGCTGGCGCGCGAGTTGGGCCGGCGCGGGCAGCAGGTGGACGTGTTCACCCGCGCCCAGGATCCTAATATCGCCCCGGTGCGCCAGCTTGGCCCTAATGCGCGGGTTATTCACCTCAAGGCCGGGCCGGTCGCGCCCTACGACAAGAACAAGATTTTCGACCACCTGCCGGAGTTCCGCGATAACCTCGAAGCCTTCCGCGCGAGCGAGTGCGCTAGCTACGACGTGGTCCACGGCCACTACTGGCTGTCGGGCGTAGTCGGGCACGAACTGGCGCAGATGTGGGGCGTTCCGCTGGTGCAGATGTTCCACACACTGGGCCATCTGAAGAACGAGGTCGCCAAGACCGAGCTTGACCGCGAGCTTGGCCTGCGCCTGGAGATGGAGGAGCAGGTTGTCGCCTGGGCCGACCAACTTGTGGCCGCCACGCCGACCGAGAAGGCACAGCTATCATGGTACTACGGCGCCGACCCGCAGAAGATGACCGTCATCCCGCCCGGCGTCGATACCCGGCTATTTTATCCGCGCGACCAGCACAATTCCCGCCGCCGCCTGGACCTGCCCTGTGGTCGCTTGCTCCTGTTCGTAGGCCGCATCGAGCGCCTGAAGGGCATCGATACGCTGCTGGAAGCCGCCGCGCTCTTGATGAAGCGGCCCGGCTATGATGACCTGCGCGTGCTGATCGTGGGCGGCGATGCCGACACCAACAACTCGAACAACCCCGAACTGCGCCGCGTCAAGAAACTGGCCGACGATCTGGGCATCGCCTCGCGCGTCGATTTCATGGGCTCGCAACCGCAAACCGAGCTGCCTTTCTTCTACTCCGCCGCCGACCTGACGATCATGCCCTCGCACTACGAGAGCTTTGGTATGGTGGCGCTGGAGTCGATGGCCTGCGGCACGCCGGTGATCGCCTCGCGCGTCGGCGGGCTGGCCCATCTGGTACGCGAAGGTGAAACCGGCTACCTGGTGCCTGAAGAAAACCCGGCGCAACTCGAAGTTCGCATCAACGAATCGCTCAGCGACGACGTAGCCCGCGAAGGCATGGGCGAGTGCGCCGCTGCCTACGCCCGCGAATATGGCTGGGCCAACATCGCCCACCGCATCAGCAATCTGTACGATACGCTGATCCGCCAGCATACCAGCCACGAAGCGGCGTCCTACGTGAGCGGATGATCAAGTTACTTATTCTCGACGGCGACGATACCCTGTGGCAACCGATGAGCGGCGTCTGCTGCTCCGACCGCACGCCCGACGACGCTATCGGCGACCCGAACTTCACCTTCGCCCCAACGCCCGACGACCGGGATATGGTTCAGCGCGGCGACGGCCCGCTGTTCGCTCTGCATGAGGGCGTGCGCGACACCATCGCGCTGGCCCATGAGCGCGGTGTGCGCTTGGCCGTGTGCTCATGGAATCATGTCGGGAACATCGACCGCATCCTGCGCGCCTTCGGCCTGCGCGACGATTTCGATCAAGTCGTCGCCGAGTGGCACACCAACAAAGCCGGCATGATCAAGAAAATCCTGGCCGCCGAGAGCGCTGCCGGGCACGAGTACCACCCGCGCGAGGTGCTGTTCGTGGACGACGACCCGTCGGACATCTATCGCGGGCAGGCCGCCGGGCTGAACATTAACTTCGCCAAGATGGGCCACCCCGACGAGGCCGCCGACTGGAACGCCGTCCAGCGCCTGGTTAAAACCCTCTAGCAAACGGAGCGATTCGTGGCAGCAAGCACGAAGATCTCTACCAGCCTCACGAAAGCAAACATCAGCACGATCCTGGGCATCCTGGCCGACTCGCCGCGCCAACTCGCCGCCATCAGCGTCCACCTATCCCCCGAACAAACGCGCCAGCCGCTCGGCGCGGACGAACGTTCGCTGGCCGAAGGGCTGGCGCATCTGGTCAACTGCGAAGCACGGCACGCCGAATGGATCTATCTCGCCTTGATGGTAGACGAGCCGTTCGTCTACGACATCCACCCCGAACGCAACATCGGTAAGCTACTCCACACCGAGGAGTGCGACTTCGCCGAGCTGCTGGCCTATTTCACCTTCCGCCGCACCACCCTGCTGAACGTCCTCAACCGGTTGAGCGATGCCCAATGGGCGCGAGCCGTGCGCGAGGAGAACAAGCAGCGCAAAGAAACCGTCTACCTGATGGCGCGCAGCATGGCCCTGCACGAACTGGATCACGTCACCGATCTGCGGGCCAAGATCCTGGCGCTATATCCGGCCCCACCCTGGCAGCGATGAGAAATTTGGGGGCCTGAGGGAAGCCGGCGGCACGCCATTGTGTCACCAGCTTCCCTCAGGCCCCCATTTTTGTCGCTGCGAATAAAGTTATAAACTAAACAGCCATAGTGCTGCAACCACCAGCGCCGCCAACCCTCCAGCCAGATAAAGCGCGATCCCTAGCGGGCGTGGCATCCCAACCTCAGGCGCCAGCCGTCCGGCCAGCAGCCCGACTCCCTGCGCCAGCCCGGCCAACCCGGCAATTAAGAGTACGGCGAGCGATACAATTGCTACGAAGTCCATAGGCTTCTCTGCTGGCATGATGCTGCCAACCACGAATGACTTTTGCGACCAGCCGGTTCCATCGCTCCGCTGGGGCGAGGGTGAGGGGTAATTGGCATCGAATTATCAACCAGACCTGGCCTGTCAGGAAATGCTGATCACCCCTCACCCAACCCTCGCCCAGGCCCAGAGGGCACCCCGGCGAGGGAGAAGACGAGTGCCTAAACGCGCTTGATGCGCGCCCCGATCTCCTGCAAGCGTTCCTCGATGCGCTCGTAGCCGCGATCCATCTGGCCGATGTTCTGGATCACGCTGGTGCCTTTGGCGCAGAGGCTGGCGAGGAGCAGAGCCATACCGGCGCGGATGTCAGGACTGGTGATCTCGTCGCCGCGTAGCTGCGACTTGCCCGCGACGACGGCACGGTGCGGGTCGCAGAGGACGATGCGGGCACCCATCGAGATCAGCTTGTCCACGAAGAACAGGCGGCTCTCGAACATCTTCTCGAAGATCAGCACCATGCCCTCGGACTGCGTGGCGATTACCAGCGCAATACTCATCAGGTCGCTGGGAAAGGCGGGCCAGGGGCCGTCGTCGATCTTGGGGATAGCCCCGTGGGCGTCGTAGGAGACGCGCAAATCCTGGTCGCCGGGCACCAGCAGGTCGTTGCCCTGCACTTCGAGGCGCACACCGAGCTTGCCCAGCACCAGTTTGGTCATGTGCAGGTGCTCCGGTACGGCATCTTTAATGAGAATCTCGCTGCCGGTGATCGCCGCCAATCCGATGAACGAGCCAACCTCCATATGATCGGACATGATGCGATAGGTCCCACCTTTGAGCCGATCCACACCGTTGATTACCAGGGCGTTGCTGCCGATACCGCTGATATCGGCGCCCAGGCAGTTAAGGAAATGGGCCAGGTCTTGCACGTGCGGCTCGGAGGCGGCGTTGAGGATACGGGTGGTGCCTTCGGCGGTGACGGCGGCCAGCATGGCCTGTTCGGTGCCGGTGACGCTGGCCTCGTCCAGAAAAATCTCGGTACCTTTGAGCCGTTGCGGCGCGGTCATCTTATACTGGTTGTTGCCGACTTCGATCTGTGCGCCGAGAGCGCTCAGCGCCAGCAGGTGCGTATCGTTGCGGCGACGCCCGATGCTATCACCGCCCGGCAGGCCCACCGTCGCGCTGCCCATGCGGGCCAGCAGCGGCCCGGCGAACAAGAGTGACGTGCGGATCTTGCGCCCCAACTCGCTATCGAGAGAGCTGGATTTGAGATCGCGCGCCCAGATAGTAACCTCGTGGTCACGCCGGTCAACCTCGACCCCAAGCTGTTGCAGCAGCTTGAGCATGACCGCGATGTCAGCGATATCCGGCATGTTTTGTAGGACAACGGGCTGGTCGGTGAGCAGGGTCGCCGCAACCATCGGCAGCGCCGCGTTCTTATTGCCCGCCGGGCGCAACGTCCCCGACAGGCGGTGCCCGCCTTCGACGATGAAACGATTCAAGACAAAACCTCCAGGTGCATGGATCGTGAAACGTGAAACGTGAATAGTACGAGTGGGCAGTGGACAGTGGGCAGTGACGAGTGTGAATCCGTCAATTCCCGGCTCCCGGCTCCCGGCTCCCGTCCTTTCACGTTTCACGTTTCAGACGCCATCATTCTCCAAACTTAAGCTCTGCGGTGGCCGAACGTGCCAGCGCCGCGCTGCCGCCGGCCGGGCTTAGCGTAGCCGGTAGGGCGGTGTAGGTGCCACTGTGGGCAACCAGGGCGCGGTAGGTGAGGCGATAGGTTCCCGGCGTCAGTGCGGGGAGCAGGAGCTGCGTTGCGCCTGCAGTGGTGCGGATCGCCGTCAGGTCGAGTGATTGGCCGTTAGCCGCCAGCGCAGTGCCGTCCTGGGCGGCCTGCGCGGTCAGCGTATAATCGCCCAGCGGCAACAGCGCCCCGGGCAGGTTATCCGCAAATTGTGTCGCTTCGATCTCGCTGCCCACCGTGATCGTCGTGACCACCGTAACCAGTTCGCCCACCTTCGGCGCAGGCCCGGCAAGCCGCGGCTGGTAGGAGCGCAACAGGCTGGCCGTGAAACCGGGCGTGGTGTCGCTGCTGATCGGGCGGATCGCGCTGTAGAGTAGCGAGCGAGCCAGCAGCGAATAATAGATCCGCCCGTCGCTGGATTCAAGTCGCACGCTGTTCTCGCCTAGGTGCAGCGCCGAACCCGGCACTGTCAGTTGCAGCGCGCCGCCGGCGCCGCCCTTGCCCACCTCAACCTCGCGCAGCAGGTTGCCGTTGACGAAGACGCTGTAGCTGAAGGCCGCGTTGCCGTCGGGGTGGGTCGCGCTATAGTTACCGAGCGCCAGCAGCGCCTCGCCGCCCGCCGCGGCGTCCCAACCCGCCCCACTCCTATGACTAAGCAAGAAATCAGCCGCGTCGCCAGAGTTGGCCCGTTCGCCCGCCGGGTCGGCGCTCAATAGCGCCTGCAAAGCCACGGCTGCGGCCAGTGCGGCCGACGAATCGCTCAGTTTGTCGAGCGACATGCGATCTAGCAGTAGACCGGCTTCGGGGCCGAGGTCGAGCCGCGAGAGAGCCAGGGCCAGCCAGCCCTGGGCGGCCAGGTCCAGATCGTTGGCGCGGCCCAATAATGCCCGCGCATCCTCAATCGACGCGGCGTCGAACAGTGCCAGCACGTAGATCGCGTGGGCGCGGGTCGCCAGCGGCAACGTGTCGCTGGCGTTGGGGGCGCCGGGCAGGATCGGCGCGGGGCGTAGGGCCAGCCGCAGCCAGATCAGGCCGCGCTGGATCGTGGCCGCATCCACATCGCGTGGGGCCAGGCCAGTAGTCGCGGGGGCATTTTGCAACTGCCACAATGCCCGCAACACGCTGGCGGTAGTCTCGGCGTCGGCGCCGCCGCCGGGCGACTCGGCCCAGCCGCCGCCCATATCCTGCGCGCCGTAGATAAATTGCAGGTCCAGCGCCCGCTCGGCGTTCAGGGTGGCGGGCAGAGCATCGGGATCGATCAGGCCGCGATTGGCGAGGTCAGACAGCGCTGCATTGCTCAGCAGCCGCCCCGCCGCCGCGCTGACCGACGAGGTGCCGCGGCCGGCGACGACCTGGGCATTGTAGGCCCGCACCAGCAGCCCGGCCAGGGTCGGGTCGGCCATCACCAGCAGGTCGGCCTGGCTCGGCGCCACGCTCGGCGGCAGCACCATACCCACCGTCTCATCGCCGCGCAGGGCGCCGGAACGCACCTGGCTGCTCTGCACGCCATAAGGCTGCACTGTCACCGCGCCGGTACGCCGCACCGTCGAGGCGATCCAGCTGTCACCGTTAGGCCAGCCAACGTCGAGCAAAAGGCGCCCGGATATGCCGGTCTGAGCCCCGACCACCCAGTTGATGTGGCGCGTCTCGCCCGGCTGCAAGGTCAATAGTCGCTGGCCCGGCGTAGAGGCGTCGAGGCTAAGGCCGCCTTCGGCCAGCAGGCGGGCCTCCATCTGCACCTCTTTATCGCGCAGGTTGGTGATGTTCGCGCCGATGCTGGCCGTGTCGCCCTGCACCATGTAGCTGACCGGCGACCATTCCACCGCGACCGGGGCCACCGTGCTGAGGTTGATCGTCTGGGCGCTGACGCCCGCCTTGCTGAACGACCAGACCCGCAGGCGCCAGTCGTGCGGGTCGCCGGGAAGCGGCACCGTCGCCGTAACCACCCCGCCCGCGCTGACCGCCAGCGCATCGTTCCAGTATTCCGCCGCGCCGGGGATCGCATCCGTATCACCGCCGACGAGGCCGGGACCCGCCTCGCTGTTCATCAGGCCACTGGCGGTGCTGCCGGGGCTGTCCGTATCGGGCCGGTCGCCGTCGAGCAGGCCAACCGCCAGTTGCCCGTCGAGCGGTTCGCCATTAGGATCGGTCAGGCTGATGCGCGCCTGGACGATGCCGCCGGGGGCGTAGCTATCGGCCAGTTTGTCCAGCACGACGTGAACGGTCGCGCCACTGTCGGGAGCGGCCAGCGGCAGGTCGAAATCGCTGCGGCTGATCGCGGCGTCGGCGTCGAAGCGCAAGATGGTCAGGTGCAGCGCCGTGGCCAGCGGCGGGGCCGCCGGGATGACGACGTTGATCACCGCGCCTTCGGCGGCGATGTTGATCGTCTGCTGGCTCACCACGTCGTCGTCATAGGAGGTCAGCAGCAGCGCGTTACCGGCTTCGCCCGACTGCGCCAGCAGCCGCGCCGTGTCGCCGGGATGATAGGTGGGCTGATCGGGTGTCAGTTGTATCTTGCTGCCAAGCCCTTTTGGCACCCCCGCCAGCGGCCCGCCGGCCACCCAGAAACTGTCGCTGGCCAGCACGCGCGCGGTTTCGTCGGCGGGCACGACGCTGGCCACGAACGATCCTTGATAGAGCAACGGGAAGCCCTGGACCACCATGCCCGCCGCGTCGGTAGTGAGCAGGGCGCGTTGTAGCTCGGTATCGGGTTGGCTGCCGCCGTTAGAAGCGATGATCAGATCCAGGGCGCGGCCGGGCAGCGGTATGCCGTCGGGGCCGCGCAACGTGGCGGTGACGACGAGCGTATCGCCCGCGTTGAAGGCATGGCCGTTGAGTTCCTGGGTCAGCACAAGGTCGCCGCTGGCGACGGGCAAGGAGGCGAATGTCTGCCCGCCGAGGAGGCCGCCGGCCTGCGCCTCGAAATAGAGCCGCTCGCCGCTGAGGCTGTCGGGCGCGGTAAGGGCGAATAGCGCCCGGCCGCCCGTTGTGGTAGTAGCGGTGTAGACGCCGAGGGCCGCGCCGTCAGCGCCGCGCAGGGTCGCTGTGATCGGCACGGCGGCAGCGGGGCTGGACGGGGCGAACGAGGCAGTGACGGTGGCGGTGAAGGGCGCGCCCGCGGTGACGCTGGGGCTATCGAAGCCGGTAGTGAGCAATAATTGTGGCGTGGCGAACGCCAGCACCGTTATCGGCTGTACGAAGGAGTCGCTGCTGGCGGCGAGTTCCAGGCTATAGCGGCCTGCGGGGACGTCGTCGTCCAGCGCGAACGAGCCGCTGAAGGCGCCCAGGCGGTCGGCTTTGAGCCGTTGCTGGCCGATGGTGCGGCGCTGCGGGTCGAGCAGGCTAACGTCCACGATCTCCCCGGCATCGCCGCCCGCGCCGGGCAAAAACGCCTTGAAACTGAGCAGGTCGCCGGGGCGATAGGCGCTCTGGTCGGTCAGCACCAGCGCATCAGGCGCTTGCTCGACGGTGGGCGACAGCCGCGAGCGGTCGATCTGCGCCATGCCGACCACCACGCCATCGCGTATCGCCAGGGCGGCGGCGGGCGCGGTGTTGGCCGGGAGATCGACGCGGAAGAAGCCGTCGCTGCTGACCAGGGCCTCATTGAGGATCTTGCCCGCGAGGTCATAAAGCACGATGCGCGTGCCCACGATCGTCGTGCCGGGCTCGTAGCGCGAAGCCCACACGGTCCAATGGCCGCCGTCGGCCAGCACCATCAGGCCGGTGTCGGCCAGCAAAGCGAGTTTCTGGTCGCCCCGGCCCCCGGCGATGGCGGCGCTGATCAAATAAAGTCCCGGCTCGCGCAGCGGGAAGTCGGTCTGCACCACGCCGGAGCTATCAACCTGCGGGCCCACCACAAAGTTCGGGCGCCAGGTGGTCGCCTGTTCGAGCGTGGCGGTGGCGACTGTGGGCCAGGGCGCACCGGCAGTCGAAGCCGCCGGGTCGAGCAACAGCGGCAATAAACTCTCGAATTCGGCTCGTGGCAGGCGGTAGGCGGACAGATCGATAGTAGGGGAGACGCGGTCGCCGGTTTCCACCGGGGCCAGCAGGGTGATCTGCGGCTCGGCGCCCGCCGTCGCGGCTAATACTTGCAGGCGCGAACCGCCGAATGCAACCTGTCGCTCCGGCCTGGCCACGGTGAAAGGCCACGAGTAGGAGGGTAACCGCCCGCCACGCAAGTCACGCCCGCCCGCCGCGATCTCTATAAGAGCCGGACCGGAGGGCAGCGGCAGCGCGGGCTTGAACGTCGCCACGGTGCCATCGTCGGACCAGTTCAGGTCGCCGCCAAGCGACCAGGTCGGCGCGGCCATCTTGCCGCCGCCACCCGCGCCACGCACCGTGACGCCCAGGCTGCCGGTTTCCATCGCCTGGCTGAAGGTCAGCACAATCGTAGCGGTGATCGGCACGGCGGGGGCTGCGGCCGGCGGCCAGGCGGCGACCAGTTCCGGCGCGGCGAGGGTGCTGAAGCGTAGCACCGTACCGGGCGGGACTCCGGTGCCGGTCAGGCTGAGGGCGCCGCTATCGAGCGACACGCTGTAGTTCACGCCGCGCAAGAGGCCGTTCTTATCCGGGGTAAAGCGCACCTCGTTGTCGGCAGCCCAGGAGAAGGTGCCGTCGGTGGGCGGATCGACGCGGAAGGCACGCTCAACCGAACGACGGTCCATCGCCTGATCGAAGCGCAATAGCAACGAGGCGGCGGTATCGACGCCGGTGGCGTTGGCCGTCGGCTCGCTGGCGATCAGTTGCGGCGGGTCCTCGGCCTGTTCGACCGGGGTAGGGCTATCTGTGGGGGCGATGATAAAGACCGGGGTGGCGGTGGCCGTGCCCAGGAAGGTCAGGCCGTTGGCGCCTTCGGTGCGCGGCAAGACCACATAGCCGGTGATCGCAAGGAGCACCACCAGCACGCCGATGCCCGCCAGGCGCGCCGAAAGATGTCCACCCCCACCTAAAGACCAAACCAGGCGACGGACAGGGCCGCGCGGGCGCCGGTTGCGCCGGGCCTCGCGCATAACGCTCATTTTTAACTCGGCGGGAGTGGAGCTTTCCGGTAACCGCTTCAGCAAGACCTCGCTCTGGCGGTATTTTGCCAGGGCGGCAGAGCAAGACGCACAGGTCTCGATATGGTGTAGGAGGTCTGCTTTTTGGCGGGGTGTTAGTTCACCGTCGAGGTAACGCGAGATGAGGGCGCGATACCGCGCACAGGACATTCTCTCTCCTCATCAGTTTTGGCGCGTGTAGAGCTTGGCGAAAAGCTCACGCGAGCGCGCCAACCGGCTAAAGACCGTGCCTTTGGGGACGTTCATAATTTCGGCGATTTCTTCGCAGGAGAAACCTTCAACAGTACGCAACACCAACGTCATCGCCAACTGCGCGGGCATGTCGGCCAAAACCCGGCGCACCGCCTGGTTTTCGGCCACCTGCGGCGCGAAATCATCCTCAGTGAATGCTTCATCGCGGTCGCTATCGGCCAGCATCGGCAGCCAGGAAATGCGCTTGCGCCGCCGCAAAGCGTCAAGGCAAGCGTTGGATGCGATGCGATAGAGCCAGGCGCTCAGATTCGGATCACCGCCCAGTTGGCCGATGTTCTGGTACGCCTTGATGAACGTATCCTGAGTTATGTCGTCCGCTTGCTCCTGGTTGCCCAGCAGGCGGAATGTATAGCGGTGGATCGCGTCACTGTAATACTCATAAATGGCGGCGAAGGCTGAATCGTCGCCCTCGCGTGCGCGCTGGATCACCATCGCGTCCATCGCTTGCCCTCCCGCTTAGAAGAACTCTGCCCCCAGACCGGCCAAAACCGGTAACCTCCCTTGGTTACTCGAATTATAAGCCGCCGCAACCTGCCCCGTCAAGAGATCATACGAACGGACAGAGCTACGAGTTACGAGCCATAAGACGAGCACCAGATACCTATAGAATACATCGCCCCGCTCTGTTGGTTCACTTTTCCAGAACATACGCGGGCGGCAAGACTGTTAGCTCCTAACCTGTAGCTCTGACCCACTATTGCACAACGCTTGACAAACCTTGAACCGCATGCTATTATGGACGCTGTTCCTCATACTTACAATTAGCTTTGCTGGAAGGCAAGCACACATCGAAGCCCAGGACATTCGGCTGGTGGATACCAAAGATACTCCGATCTATAACATCAAAGCAGTAGCCCGGCTGACCGGCGTTGCAGCCGATACGCTGCGCCGTTGGGAAAGTCGCTACGCGATCCTCACGCCCCAGCGCAGCAACGGCGGCTATCGCATGTACTCGCAGCGGGATGTCGAGACGATCCGCTGGCTCAAAGCGCGCGTTGATGAGGGGCTTTCGATCAGCCGCGCCAGCGAACTGCTCCGCAGCCAGAACGGCCACACCACCACCCCGATAACCCGGCTCGAACGCCCTGAGCCGCTGCTCGAAGATAGCGAGCAGGCCCACGCGCTGCCCCGGCTCAAGCAGGACATCCTTAACAGCCTGGAAAAGCTGGACGAGGGCCACGCCGGGCAACTGCTGAACGAGGGCCTAGCTTTGTTCAGCGTTGAGCAGGTGCTGGAGTATGTAATCCAGCCGCTGCTGGTCGAGGTGGGCGAATTATGGGTGCGCGGCGACTGGACGGTGGCGCAGGAGCACTTCGCCAGCGCATTCGTGCGGGGCCGCCTCGCCAACATGATCCACAGCAGCCCATTCCGCCACGAAGGGCCGCTGGTGCTGGTGGCCTGCGCCCCCCACGAGTTGCACGAGATCGGCCCGCTGGTGCTGGCGCTATTCCTGCGCCGGGCCGGGTTCCGCGTGATCTATCTGGGCCAGAATGTGCCGGTAGAGAGCCTGGTCCGCATGGCCACCGACCTCAAGCCGAAAGCGATCTGCATCTCAGCCACGCGCACCGAAACCGGCGCCCAGCTGGTTGAACTACAGAAAGCATTCGAGAAACTCCAGTCCGAAGGTGACGCCCCGCTGCTGGCCTACGGTGGCAGCCTGTTCAACCGCAACCCCGGCCTGGCCGAGCGCCTCGGCGGTCATTACCTCGGCGCCAGCGCTCACGAGGCGGTGGAATTGCTGGACCGGATGGTCGCCTGACGAGTTGCCGGTTGCCAGCAACGTGAAACGTGAATTAGCCGAAAACCGCAAGCAACTGGCAACCGGCAACCGGCAACTCGTCCCATTGTGGTATAATAGTTAGCGGGCATTGGCGGGCGCGCAGCGCCCCTTTTTATTGCCCGCGAATATCAGCAGAAAAGCAAGGTTATGGTAATGTCAGACGAGATTTCCGGGGAACAGGCATACGAGAACGTCTACCGTGAGGGCCACGGCGGGCACCGCAACAGCCGCTATCGCAGCTTTGTGATGCGCTACACCGTGATCGACGGGCGCGGCTCGGTCAGCTTTATTGGGCCATGCACCGGGTTAAAGGCGCTGGTGGCGAGTTGCGCCAACGGGCCTATTACGGTCGAAGACTTGATGCGCGGCGCGGGCGAGTTCGACCCCGACCTGCGCGACCATGTTCTCCACGGCCTCAGCGTGTTCGACGAGCACAACACGCCCGAACAGTTCACCACTATCCACGAGCAACTGAAGTCCGAGAACGCGAAGACCAGCCCGGTCTTCCGCGTGATGGACCCGATTACTCGCGAGGCCAGCCTGCGCCCGTTCAAGGCCGGGTTGGTGTTGTTCAACCTCAAGCAGCAGCGCATCGTGCAGGTGCAAAACACCTACGCCGAGGTGCGCCGCGAAGATCGGGGCCGCGTCCGCCATGCCGGGCGCCCCACCGGCCAATTCTACGACTACGAACTGCCTCCCAACTGGCAGATCGTCCCTTAGCTGTGCGTGGGCTGCGATCCGGATCGCAGCCCGCACTACTTCCCCATGCCTCCCCTGCCCCTCTCTCACATCCGCGTTCTCGATTGCTCACGCGTGCTGGCCGGGCCATATTGCGCGATGATCCTGGGCGATCTTGGCGCCGAAGTGATCAAGGTCGAGAACCCTAACGGCGGCGACGAAACACGCACCTGGGGGCCGCCCAACGTCGGCGGCGAGGCCACCTACTACCTCTCGATCAACCGCAACAAACGCAGCATCGCCCTCGACCTTAGCGATCCAGCCGCCCGCGCCACCCTGCGAAGGCTGGCCGACAGGAGCGACGTGCTCTTGGAGAACTTCCGCCCCGGCACAATGGAGCGCTGGGGCCTGGGCTACGAGCAGTTGCGGGCGAGCAATCCGGCGCTGGTCTACTGCGCGATCTCAGGCTACGGGCCGGTTGGGCCGCTGGCGAATACCCCCGGCTATGATTTCATCCTCCAGGCCAGCGCCGGTTTGATGAGCATCAGCGGCGCGGCTGAAGGCGCCCCGACCAAGCTTGGCGTCGCCATCGTAGACCTGCTCACCGGGCTCAACGCCGCTATCGGCATCCTGGCCGCACTGACCGGGCGCGAGCATGACCCGCAACACCAGGGGCGGCGCGTCGGCATATCCCTGTTCGAGGCGGCGCTGGCCGCGCTGATCAACGTCGGGCAAAGCTACCTGGGCACCGGCCGCGACGCCCACCGCTTCGGCAATGCCCATCCCAACATCGTGCCCTACCAGCTTTTCGCCGCCGCCGACGGCTGGTTGGCCGTCGCCGTAGGCAACGACCGCCAGTTCGCCGCCTTCAGCGCCGCCCTCGATCACCCCGAATGGGCCACAAACCCGCGCTTCAAAACTAACAGCGGGCGGGTGACCAACCGCGACGAGTTAATCGACCTGATCAGCACGGCGATGATCGAGCATCCGGCGGCTTACTGGCGCGAAAAGCTCGAAGCTGTCGGCGTACCGGTTGGACCGCTGCAAACCGTGGCCGAAGTGCTTGAAAGTGAACAGGCGACAGCGCTGGGCATCGTGCGCGAGACAGAGCATCCCACGATTGGCCGCCTGCGAATGGTCGGCTCCCCACTGCGCCTCGACGGCGAAGCCCCTACGATCCGCCGTCCCCCGCCGCTGCTGGGGCAACATACAGCAGAGATATTGGCTGAGCTAGAACGGGCCGACCACCAATGAGGCACTAATGCGCGAATGCCGCGGCTTCTCCCTCGCCCCTTTGGGGAGAGGGTCGGGGTGAGGGGCAGCAGCGTTTGTCACCAGGTCAAGCTTGGCTGACAATTCCAGCCTGTTGGCCCCTCACCCCGACCCTCTCCCCAAAGGGGCGAGGGAACTGGTTGGCCTTCCTTCAAGGTTGGCCGCTATAGCCATCCGTGCATTCGTGCCTTATTCGTGGTCGGCAGCAGTTGTTATCTTTTCTTCTTGTCGTCGTCGCGGTTGCGGCCACCGCCCAGCAGGCCGCCGAAGAGGCTGCGGGTGATGCGGCCCTGGCCGGCTTCGGCGATGCCGATGGCACGTTCTTCCATTTCGGGGTGGCCCGCAGTCGGCTTCAGCCAGTCGAGGCGGGCGTCGCGGGCTTCTTCAAGCTGTGCTTCCAGCTTTTGTCCCGCCGCTTCGTCGGCCGGCGCGGCCTCGATCAGGTCGCGCATCTCGGCCAGTTCGAGCTGGAATGCGTCGATCCAGCGCAGCAAGTGGTCGCGGTTGGCGAGCAGCGACTCGCGGGCCTCATGCGGATCAGCCCCGGCCAGCCGGGTGACCTCGCGGAACGAGCCACTGGCCAACCCGCTGAGTTCGCGCGCCGTCGGCGCCTGGCTGGCGAGGCGCATCATTGCGGCGGCGACCAGGTTGGGCAGGTGCTCCACGGCGGCCATGAAGCTGTCATGCTCGGCGGGGTCCACGAAATAAGGCTGCGCGCCAAGCAGACCGGCCAGGCTGATCACCTGGTTGACCGCCGCATCGGTGGCCGTGGCGAGCGGGATGATGCAGTAGGCCGAACCTCTGAAATAGTCGGCGTCGGGTTGCGTCTCCTCGACCTTATTGCCAATGATCATCTGCTGCTGGGGCGGCGCTTTGCTTGGCAGCGGATGGCCGCCGACGAAACTCACGGTGTCGGGCAAAATCTCCTTCGCCCAGCGCAGCACGATCTCCTTGCTGTTGGAGGTGTCGCTGACGATGGCCCGCTCGCGCAGGTGCGGGGCAATCGCCACCAGCGTCTCACGCACCTGCATCGTCGGTGTGGCGATGATCACGAAACTTGCCTCGCGCACCGCCGACGGCAGATCCCAGGAGGTCTTATCGATGCTGCCGATCTTTCGCATCGCCTCCTGCTGCTTATCCAGCGTGGTGTCGTAGCCGACCACGGTAAAAGGATTGCTCTTGCCCTCGGCCGACTGCGAATAGCGCCGCAACGCCAGCCCGATCGAATTGCCCACCAGCCCCAGGCCGATAATCGTGATCTGCGCCATGATTGGATACTCCTTTGCGAGCTACGAGTTGCGAGCTACGAGTTGCGAGCTAAAAGTCGAGTACCGAGTACCGAGTGAAGACGTCCGTCTCCAGCCCGTAGCCCGTAGCTCGTAACTCGTAGCTGCGTCTAGCTCCGTCAGCTTCTGGCGAGGAAGAAGAACTCGGCCAGGGCGAAAACTACGAATAGAAGAAGTGCGTTTAGCCAGTTGAAGACGCCGAACAGGCCCATGCCGATCAACAGTACCACGTAGGCGGTGATCAGCAGCGCCTGGCGCACGGCGCGGCCCAGGTCGAGGCGGCGCAGGCGTTGCGAGAACAGCGCGTAGCCCAGCGCGTAGAGCGGCGGGGTCAGGATCGCCACCAGCGCCAGCGCCAGCGCTCCGAGGAACTCGCCGTAATGGATGGCCGCCGCCTGTTGCGGGGCCGGAGGCCGCACAAAGATCAGCAGGTAGCCGAACAGGGCCAGCGCCGCCGTGCCGTAGAGCCAGAACAGCCCCATCCGCATCCCGCGCGCCAGCGCCCAGAACAGTGCCCCCGGCCCGATGATCAGCAGCGCATACACCACCAGCCGCAGCGGATCATACGGGTCGTTGATCAACTCGACGTGCTGCGAACTGACCAGCCCCGCCAGCGCGACCAGCGCCAGCACCCCGCCCAACCCGATACCCCACAGCGCTAACGGCGGTATATCGAGCGGCGCCCGGCGCGGCTTGCGCGTACGCGGGGCCTTGACCGCCCGGCGCTTGCGGGCCGGGGCGACACCCTCGTCGGGCAGGAACTCTATCGCGGTCCCTTTTTGGCTCATGGCTCCTCGGCTCAGTTAACCGATACGATCGATCCCCCGGCGGTCCGCATCACCTCGATGCGCGACGGGAACTCATCCTTGAGGTCCTGGATATGAGTGATCACCAGGATCTTCTCGAAATCATACTCGATCGAGCGAATCGCCGCTATAAGCCGTTCGCGCCCCTGCTCGTCCTGGCTGCCGAAACCTTCGTCGATGATCAGCGTTTGCAATTGCGCCCCGGCGCGGCGGGCCAACAGCTTGCTCAGGGCGATGCGCACCGCGAAGTTGATACGGAACGCCTCGCCGCCGCTGAATAACTCGTAACGGCGGGCCACACCGTTGTCGTCGCTGATCTTTATGTCAAGTGTCTCGATGGTGCTATCGGTAGTTTTGGCCTGGCGCTGCGTCTCGAAGGTTAGGAACATGCGACCATCAGTCATCCGCCCCAGCAGGGCGTTAGCCTCGTCCTGCAATTCGGGCATGATGCTCTCGATGATCATCGCCTGCACGCCACTCTTGCCGAACGCCTTCGCCAGTTCGTCATATATACTCTTTTCGTAGGTAGCCTGTTCAAAATCCTTGCCCAGCGCCGCCTTGCGTTTGATCGCGTTCTCGATGGAATGCAGTTGCGCCTCGGCGCGCGAGCGGCGGTCGGCCACCTCACCCCTGGCGACACGGGCTACGCGCACCGCGTTTTGCTGAGATTTCTGCTTGATCTCAAGGTCGGGCAGGTCGCGCAGCGCGGCTTGTAGCTCCTGGGCGATCAGCCGCTCCTTGTTGAAGCGGGCTTCGCGCTGGCGCAGCGCTTCATCCTTCAGGGCCAGGTTGGCCTTAGCGCCTTCGGCCTTCTCGCGCGCTTCGAGCAGTTGGCGGTACTTCTCCTCGTACGGGGCCAGTTCGCCGCGCAAGACGCGCACGCGCTCATGCTCGTCCGGGTCGTAGCGCAGTTCGGCCAGTCGCGCCCGCACCTCGGCCAACCGTTGCGGCGCCTCGCCGCCGAAATCGCCGCTATCGAGTTGCTGCTGCAGCTTTTTCAGCTCGGCTTCTTCTTGCGCCAGCTTTTCGGCGGCCTCGGCGGCCTCGCGCACCGTGCGGGTCAGGTCTTGTTCCTGCCGCTCCTTCGACTTGCGCGGCTTCAACCGATCGTCCAGATCGGCGATGCGCTTGTCCAGGTCGGCGATAGCGTTTTTGAGATCGCCCACCCGGCGCTGGTTGGTGCGATAGAGTTCGCGCCCCGCCGCGATGTCGCTCTCGTAGGAGGCCAGCACGCGGTCACGGCCATCGTTGTCCAGCATGGCGTTGCACATCGGGCAGTGGTCTTTGCCATGCTGGGCGGCTTCGGCGGCGGCCTGCACGAAGGCGTCGCGCCGTGCCTTCAATTCGTTCATGCGCTCGACCAGTTTCTTATTCTCGCCCTCGACCCCGCTCGACTCCTGGAGTTTCTGATCGCGTTCGGCGCGTAGCTCTTGCGCCTGGGTATCCAGTCGCGCAAAGCCCTCTACCTCGGCGCGCAGTTGCGCCAGTTGCTTCTCATTGGCGGCGCGGTTGGCAATGCGGCTCTTTAGTTCTTCGATGCGGACGTGATGCACCCTGATGCTGCTGGTTAGCTCGTTGCGTGCTGCTTCAAGGAGGCGCTCGTAGCGTTCGCGGTCTTTGTCCAGGCGGCTTTGCTCGCGCAGCGCGGTGGTGAGGGCGCTTTCGCGGTCGCGGGCCAGCACGAAGCGCTTGTATTCGCGCTCGATCGTGGCTTGCTCGCCCAGCAGGCTATCGTAGAGGGCGATCTGCGTCCGCAAGTTGCTGACGTCGGTGCGCAGGGTGTTGGCGTCGCGCTGATCCTGGGCCATGCGGCCCTGCACATTCTCCAACTCCTTCTGCTGGCCGCGCAGCGACTCGACCTGCATAGTGGTCGCGGATTCCTCGGCGGTCAGGCGGTCCAGGTCGGCCTCGGCGAGGGCCAGGGCGGTGGTCGCCTCGGCCAGCATTGCCTCAACCTGGGGCTTGGCGGCGATCTGGCGGTCCAGTTCTTCGACCTGCCCGCCCAGTTCGCGGCGCTTGTTCTCGCGCTCGCGGGACTCGCCCCGGGCCTGCTCGGCCAGCGTGTCGTAGGAATGGAGGCCAAGGATCGTCGCCAGGATCTCTTTGCGCTCGGTGGGGGTCTTGGTGGTGAAGGCGTCGGCGCGGCCCTGCATCAGGAAGGCACTGTTGGTGAAGGTGGCGTAGTCCATGCGCAGCTTTTCGGTGATCAGCTTTTGCGTCTCGCGCAGGGTATGGCCGCTGATGTCGCGCCAGGTGCCCTCGTCGCCGACCTGGAAGGTCAGCATGCCCCGGTTGTTGCGCCGGGTACGCTTGCGCAGCACGCGATAACGCTGATCGCCGAGCCGGAACTCGAAATCGACGCTCATGTCGTTTTCGCCCTGCGTGATCAGGTCCTCGTCGGAGACGTTCTCGCGGGCCTCACCCCACAGGGCATAGGTCATTGCGGCCAGCAGCGCCGATTTGCCCGCGCCGTTCTCGCCGGATAATACCGCCGTATGCACGCTGTCGAACTCGACCGGCGGCGTATCATCGCGGTAGCACATAAAATTACGCATAATCAGGCGAACAGGAATCATTCGGGCAAGGCGCTCCCTTCGGGCCTAAAGCGGGCTAATTTAGCAGGTATGTTCTACTAGAATTATACCATAAAGGGGCGTCGCGACGGTTTATTTGAGCACTGCGGAGAGCAGCGCCAGCACCTCGCCGGGGGCGGCGAAGTCCAGCCGCGACCAGCGTTTGCCACGATTAGCGGTTTCGTAGATCGCGCCGGAGCGGGTGGCAAGGTAGCCACGGTCAGGGTATTCGGGGTGTGCGGCGAGGGCGGAAACCTGTTGGTCCGCATCTAGGCCGGAGTCGGCGGCGCCATTGAGCGGCAACCACGCGCCGTCGCCCGCGCTATGGAGCAGGGCGCCGTCGGCGGTCGCGGCTAGCAATGATGTAGCTCCCGGCTTGTCGATCATGCCGAGCAAAAGCAGGTGGGCAACCGGGGACGGTGTGACGCCGACCAATTCACGGGCGATCTCACCGCTACCGGGCGCAACACTCAAGTGATAAACATATTCACCAGCGGCAGCATAGACCGACCCTGCGCCCGCCGGGATGATCGCCTCAACTGCCGCATCGCCGGGAGCCGGTCCAGTAGAAATCCAGTTAAAATCCAGACCGGCGCTATATAGCACTGCGCCATCAGGCAGGCCAAGCCACAGACCCGGCGGCTCGCCAGCCGTTACCGCCAACCCATGCGCGGTCGGCGCTACGGGCAACCTCGCGCCCTGTTCCCACATCGCGCCGCCGTCGTCAGAGCTCAATAGCATCGTGGCGCCGTCCGCATCCTGCGCCAGCGCGAAGACAAGTTCCAGGTCGGCGGGGTTAGCGGCCAGCATCGATACTGCGGCTGGCAGCACGCTATCCCAGGTGCGCCCGCCGTTGGTGGTGCGCTGCAAGCCAGCGGGCGTGGCGGCCAGCAGGCGGATCGGGAACAGATCGCCGCGCGCCAGTGCGCCGATGCGCTGGCCGTCGAGGGCGTGGCGGGTCGGGTTCCACTCCTTGCTGGTGCCGGGGCGGGTCAGAATGCGCAACCCATCAGCCGTGCCCAGGTAAAGAAACGTCGCATTAGCCATCTCGCGCCATCCTTCTACGGCTGTTTAACCTCAGCCCTAGCCCTTTCCACTGTGGAGAGGGGAACTGCTTGCACTCTTGCACAGCCTGGCCTGCTTGTGAGCCTGTCCCCTCGCCCCAAAGGGGAGAGGGTTAGGGTGAGGGGCAAACAGCCTTGCTAATGAGGCAAAGCCTGGCCGAAAAGTGATCGTTGGTAGCCCCTCACCCTAACCCTCTCCCCTTTGGGGCGAGGGAACTGCCTGGCCGCTAGTACAGCGTGTTCCCCTCTCCACTGTGGAGAGGCGCCAGGGGCCGAGGTCCGTTTTAGTCCGCGACCGCCACGTGCTGAGCGCCCGACTCTGCACGTGGCGCGGCAGCGGCCTGGGCCTTGCGGCTGGGCAGGACGAATGCCAGCACCAATACCAGCACCACACATGCCGTCACCAGCAGGAACACGTCGTTGAGCGCGTTTGTCCCGGCCTGGGCCAGCAGTTGGTCGCGGGCGGCAGCGTCGGGGCTGGTCCCGGCGGGCAGGTTAGCGGCCAGCGTGGTGGCGTGGGCGGCGGTTTGCTGCACGAACAGCGTGGTTACGATGGCGATGCCGATTGAACTGAAGATCTGGCGCGAGGCGGTGAACAGCGAACTGGCCTTTGGCAGCGCCCGCCCGGTGATCGCCTGCATCGCCAGGGTTTGCACGGGGATATTGGCGAAGCCGAAGCCGAAGCCGCGCAAGGCGATCCAGGGCAGCAACTCGGTCACGCCGCTGGACGGAGTGAGCGTGGTCAGGCCCCAGGAGCTAACGATCAGGAAGCCCGCGCCGACCATCACCAGCGTCCGCACGCCGACACGGTCATAGAGCCGCCCGCACAGCACCACCGCGATAGCCGCGCAGATACCCTGCGGCATTAGCGCCAACCCGGCGTCGAGCGCGGTAAGGTGCGGCAGGCGCACCTGCTCTAAAAACACCGGGATCAGGAACAGGCTGCCGAAGACCACCATCGCCGTAACCCAGGTGATCATGCTGCCGGTGCGGAAGTTGGCGCTGCGGAACAGGCGCAGGTCCAGCACCGGGTCGGGGTGGCGCAACTCGTAGAGCGCGAAGGCCACCAGCATGGCGATACCGAATAGCAGCAGCGCCCACACCGGCCAGTAGCCCCAACCATAAAGCTCACCACGCGGGTTGAGCGCAGTTTCGCTGCCGGGCTGCGTCTGGCTGACCAGGGTGAAGGCATAGACCACGGCGACCACGCCGATCAGCGACAGGATCAGGCCGGGCGCGTCGAAGCTACGGCGGGCCACCTGCGTCGCCGGTTGGTCGGCCGGGATGATAGTGAGGGCGAGGATGATGGCGATAACGCCGACCGGCACGTTGACCAGGAAGATGGCCGACCAGCCGAACGTATCGGTCAGGATGCCGCCGATGGTCGGGCCGAAGGCCGGGGCCAGCAGCACCGGCACGCCGACCACCGCGCTCGCCGCGGCGCGACGCTCCGGCGGGAAAGCGCCGAAGGATATCGATTGCGACAGCGGGAACAACATACCGCCGCCCAACCCCTGCAACACGCGGAAGGCGATCAGCATCGTCTCGTTCTGCGCCAGCCCGCACAGGAGCGAGGCGGCGGTGAACAAGCCGATACATATAATAAACATACGCCGGATGCCCACACGGTTGCTGATGTAGCCAGCCATCGGAATAACGGCGGCCTGCGACAGGAAATAGCCGGTGACAACCCACTCGATGCCCTGCAAAGTGGTGTTGAGCGCCGTCGCCATCGGCGTCAGGGCAACGTTCACCACCGTGTTATCCAGCACGGCCATGAACAGCCCCAGCGCCGCGGTCAACGCGATCGCATAGGGTGATCTATTACGCAAAGTCTGAGAACTCCTGAAGGTGTAAGAATGCCCCGGCTGCAAGCCCGGCAGCGCGCTCGCGGGAATCGAGGAGATAAAAATCGCAGCATCGCTGCTGCCGCTACTCCCAACATAGCATAATATAGACCAGAACAGGCCGCTCAATTAGGTTAATCCTCTTTGCTACCTGATCATGTAATAGAGCATACCGGGCTTTTCCGGTTTTCGCGCGCCGCGGCTATATTCCGGCTATGCACATCTGCGGTGCCAGTAGCCCGGCTTTATCTGGAACAGGAGGAATAGCATGAGCGACGAAGTTGTATTGCTGGTCGGAACGACCAAGGGCGCATTCTTTTTCCATTCGGATGCCAAACGCCGCGATTGGCGCATCACCGGCCCGCACCTGGGCGGTTGGGAGGTCTATAGCCTGCACGGCGACAGCAGCAAGCGGCGCATCTTCGCCGGGACCAGCCATTTCGTCTACGGCCCAACTATCCGCGTCAGCGACGATATGGGCGAGACCTGGCGCGAGATCGATCGCCAGCCGCGATACTCGCCCGAAAGCGGCTTCCAGATGAAGCATATCTGGCAGATCGTCCCCGGCCACCCCTCGCAACCGGGCACGCTCTACGCGGGCGTGGAGGAGGCCGGGCTATTCGCCAGCCGCGACGGCGGCGACACCTGGGACGAGCTATCCGGCCTGACCTCGCACCCGACCCGCCCCAACTGGTGGCCGGGCGGCGGCGGGATGTGTTTGCATACGATCCTGGTGCACCCGACCAACCCGCAACGGCTGTGGGTAGCGGCTTCGGCCATCGGCGCTTTCCGCAGCGACGACGGCGGCGAAAGCTGGAAGGTGATCAACAAGGGCCTACCCGAAGTGCCCACCGATGGGCAGCCGAACGAAGTTGGCCGCTGCGTGCATAAGATGGTGCTCGACCCCGCCGATCCCGACACGATGTACTTGCAATTCCACTGGGGCGTGTTCAAATCGACCGATGCGGGCGACAACTGGACGCGCATCGAAGAAGGCTTGCCCAGCACGTTCGGCTTCCCGATGGTGGTGACGGCCAACGGCGACCTGTTCATCGTGCCGTTGGAGAGCGACGAGCGCCGCTATACCCCCGAGGGCAAGTTGCGCGTTTATCGCTCGCAGGATCGCGGCGAAAGCTGGCAGCCCACCGGCAGCGGTTTGCCGGAGGACGCCCAATACGTCGGCGTGTTGCGCGACGCGATGGCGACCGATTCACTGGACCCGGCGGGCATCTATTTCGGCACCAACATGGGCGAGATCTACGCTTCGCCCGACGGCGGCGAATCCTGGGAACGCCTCCCCGCCAACCTCCCGCGCATCACCTATATCAAGGCCTGGACGCCCAACGCCTAGATAAACGTCTTCTCCCTCGCCCCGTTGGGGCGAGGGAGAAGACGCCAACACATCTATAGGGAGAAGCCATGCTGCTCGAAGGTAAGAAGGCGGTTGTTTATGGGGCCGCCGGCTCTATCGGCAGCCACGTTGCGCGGGCCTTTGCTCGCGACGGGGCGCGGGTGTTCCTGGCCGGACGCACGCTGGCGACGCTCGAAGCAGTGGCCGAGGAGATTAACGCAGCAGGCGGCAGCGCCGAAGCCGCGCAGGTCGATGCGCTCGATCTCGGTAGCATCGAGGCGCATCTGGCGGATGTGGTAGCGAAGGCCGGGAGCATCGACATATCGTTCAACGCGATCTGGATTCGCGGCGATTTACAGGGCACTCCATTGCTGAAGATGAGCGCCGACGACTTCACGACCCCGGTGCTGGTCGGCGCCAGGACGCATTTCCTCACCGCAACCGCCGCCGGCCGCTACATGGTGCAACGTGGATCGGGCGTGATCCTGACCCTTTCTTCGTCCTCCTCCGTGTTGTCGGGCCGCGACCGCCGCTACCACCTGACCGGCGGCTTCTCCACCGCCTGCGCCACCATCGAGGCGCTATCGCGCAGCCTGGCGGGCGAGCTTGGCCCGCAGGGTGTCCGCGTGGTCTGCCTGCGCCCCGATGCCCTGCCCGAAACCTGGGGATCGGGCGCCGAACACGTCAAGACCTACATGGAGGACGGCACCGCGCTGGGCCGTATGCCAAAGCTGGACGAGGTCGCCAACATCGCCGTTTTTATGGCCTCCGACCGCGCCAGCGCAATGACCGGGACCGTGGCGAACCTGAGCTGCGGCTCGGTGATGGACTGAGCTATGCAGATCGAAGTCAACCTGCCCACCCTGCTGCGCGACTCGGCGGGCGCACCAGTTTCACCCTCGAAGCCGACACCCTGGCCGACGCGCTGCGCCTGATGAGCGAGCAGTATCCGCTGCTGCACATCCATCTTTATCAGGAGGACGGCCAACTGCGCCCGCACGTGCTGATCTTCTACAACGACGAGAGCATCAAGTGGCTGGAACGGCGCGATCTGCCGTTGCAACGGGGCGACCGCTTGCAGGTGGTCCAGTCGGTATCGGGCGGCTAGGCAAAAGAGAAGCCTGAGTTGTGCTAGAATAGCGCGGTGGGGTCAGCATCAACTCAGGAGTTTGTCAGTTGATCAATTCAACTTTGCCGCCGTGCCCGGTCTGTGGGCAGGCCGACGCCGTGCAGCCGATAACCAGCGCTATCACCGGGGCAGGCGGCGCCGCCGTCGCCCCCGGCATTGTCCAACAGCTACAGCCGCCCAAAGTCGGCGACCCGCCGCAGAGGTCCGCCTTCCCGCTCTCCAATTACCGCCAGTCGTCGCCGCAGACGACACGCAGCTTCGGCGCGTATCTCGATACCGGCCTGTTCGTGCTATGGCTGGTGCTGTGCGTTATCGCCTTGCTGAAGATCGGCGATGAGGATCTAGGCGACATCCTGATCATCCCCATTGCCGTGGTGATCGGCCTGGTCGTGGTCGGCTTCCGCCAGTACGTGCTACGCAACCTGCCGATCCCGGCGCTACGCGACTATTATAAGCGTGACGCCGCCGAAGATGCCGCGGCCGAGCAACGCCGCGAAGCCGCCTTCGCGCAAGCCCAGGCCGACTACCAGCGCGCCCAGGCAGCCTACGCGCGCTGGCAACGCCTCCTCTACTGCGCCCGCGACAACTGCGTCTATGATCCCCAGGAGCGCCACTCTATCCCCCTGGACCAGCTCCCCGCCTATCTGGCAGGCTGAGCTACGAGTTACGAGCTACGAGTTGCGAGCTAATGACGAGAGCCGGTTACCGTCTGCACGCGGTACTCGTTACTCGTCTCTATGCTCGTAACTCGTAGCTCACCACCGTATTGATCGGGTATATTTAGAGCGCCCTAATAATTACTGCCGCAGAGAGAACGAGAGCCGAATGAGATTGCCCCGGATATTGCTGGCCGCGCTGCTGGCGCTGCTGGTTCTAAACGCCTGCCAGGAAGATGTAACCCCTACGCCGATTGCTGTCGGCACTCCAACCGCGACGGTCGTCGCCCAGCTACCGGCCAGCGCCACGCCCGCGCTGCTGCCCGCCACCGAAACAGCCGTCCCGGACCTCGCGACGGCCACCAACCCGCCAACACCAACCACAACCGTCGCGCCCACCGGCACGCCAACGCCCATCCCACCGAGCCCCAGCCCGTCGCCCACCCCTAGCATCAGCGGCGACCCGACGCTCACCGGCACGCTGACGCTGTGGCATAGCTGGAGCGGGCGCGAGGCGGCTGCGCTGGCGAAGTCGGTCGCGCTGTTCAACAGCTTTTACCCGAATGTGCAGGTGACTACCGAGGCGATCCGCGTCGATCAGCTTGACGTGCGCTTTAGCGCCGAGGCCGGGCAGGATAAGGGGCCAGATCTTTTGCTGGGCAGCATCGACAGCCTGGGCAGCTATGCCGACGCCGGGCTGGTGCTGCCGCTGGACGATGCTATCGGCGACCTGCGTGGCAAGTTGTTGCCCGCCAGCGTCGCGGCGGTGACCTATGGCGGCAAGCTGTTCGCCGCCCCGGCCACCTTCAACACCGTGGCGCTGTTCTACAACACGAAACTGGCGGCCAGCGTCCCGCACACGATCGACGAACTGCTGAAGAACGCGGCCGGCGACGGCGGGCTGGCGCTACCGGCGGGCTTCTATGGCAACGCCGGGTGGGTCGGCGCGTTCGGCGGGACGCTGTTTGACGATACCGGCTGCTCGACCATCGGCGCGGCGGCAGGGACGAGTTATCTCGGCTTCCTGCAACAACTGGCGACCGCGCCGGGCGTCACGGCGGACGCGGGTGACCAGGCGTTAGGGCCGGACTTCGCCGCCGGGAAATACGGCCTGATCGCCAACGGCTCCTGGGCCATCGGCGACTACCGCGCCGCGTTAGGGAAAAGCCTCGCCGCCGCACCGCTGCCGTCCGGCCCCGGCGGCCCCGCCACGCCCTTCCTCGAAGCCGTCCCGCTGATGATCAACGCCCACCACCCTGCTGAGCAGCACACCCTGGCCGCCACCTTCGTGCGCTTCTACCTCTCCATCGAGAACCAGACCCTGATGATGCGCGAAGCCGACCACTTGCCCGCCAACACTACCGTCGATACCTCAGCCGACCCAACGATCAGCGGCTTCATGCGCCAGGCCCAAAGCGCCATCCCTGTCCCCCTCAGCGCAGAAATGGACAACTCCTGGGATGCCCTGGAAACCGCCACCCAATCGGTGATCATGGCCCACACCGCGCCCGCCGATGCCGCCCAGGAAGCCGCCACGACGATCAACAGCCTGAACGGGAAGAAATGCAAGTGATGGAGCTACGAGTTACGAGCTACGAGTTGCGAGCTTTGTACGGCGATCAGATCGGTGGCTTGGGCTTGTCATCCTGAGTGCAACGAAGGATCTATGACCTCAGCTTGTACAACCTCCGAGCATAGATTCTTCGCTACGCTCAGAATGACAGTTGGGAAGGACCGATTTGAGATCCGTAGCTCGTAGCTCAGGGCGCGTAGCTCCGTCAGTCTGGATCGCGGAAGCGATAGCCCACGCCTGGCTCGGTGAGGATGTAGATCGGGCGTTCAGGGCGTTCTTCGATTTTGCGGCGAAGTTGGCCGATGTAGACGCGCAGCAGTTGGGTGTCCGAGGTGTATTCCGGCCCCCAGACACGGTGTAGCAGGGTGCGGTGGGTGCTGACGCGACCGGCGTTGGCGGCGAGCAGGGCCAGCAAGTCGAACTCGGTCGGGCTGAGATGCAGCGGCTGGTTGCGGATGCTGGCGGTGTGGGCGGCGGTGTCGATAACCAGATCGCCGACATGGATCGGCTCCTGGCGAGCCGGTTCGTCGGGGTGGGCATGGCGCAGCGCCACGCGGATGCGGGCCAGCAGTTCGCCGATGCCGAACGGCTTGGTCAGGTAGTCGTCGGCGCCCAGGTCCAGCGCGCTGATCTTCTCCGGCTCCCCGCCGCGCACCGACAGGATAATCACCGGCACGGCGCTCGCCGCCCGGATCCGGCGCAACAGGTCCAACCCATCGACGTCCGGCAGCCCCAGGTCTAGCAGGATCAGATCGGGGCCGAAACGCTCCAACTGCTGCAAGCCCTCGACGCCGGTCGCAGCAACGGCCACGTTAAAATCGTGCCCCACCAGCGCCGGGCGCAATACACGGGCAATGGCCGGTTCGTCGTCGACGATCAATACACGGGTCGCAGGCATCGCTAGCGCCCCACCCCGGCGGGCATCCGCGTTCCCACTTGCTCTAGCGGCAGCGTAAAGCTGATCTGCAAGCCACCCTCCGGCGGCAGGTCGGCCCAGATCTGCCCACCATGCGCCTCCACCAGCCCTTTGCTGATCGCCAGCCCCAACCCGAGCCCTTTCGGCCGCGACCGCCCATCGACCCGGTAGAAGCGCTCGAACAGATGCGCAAGTTGCTCGCGCGCTACACCCGGTCCCTTGTCGATCACGCTCACCTCCACCGCATCGTCCACCAGCCGCGCCCGCACCGCTATCGGCGCATCGGGCGGGGTATATTTGATCGCATTCTCCAACAGGTTCGTCAGCACCTGGTCGATCTGGCTGAAGTCGAAGCGCGCCAGCGGCAGATCAGCCGCCACGTCCACCACCAAGGGGTGTCCGACCAGGCGCGGCTCAAGCCGCTGCACCGCCGCGTCGATCACCTCGGCGGGCGCGTACCAGTCGCGCTCAGGGTGCAGCGCCCCGCCCTCGATGCGCGACATGTCGAGCAAGTTGCCCACCAGCCGGTTGAGCCGCCGCGCCTCGTCGTCAATGCCCTGCAAGAAGTCGCGCCGCGTCTCCTCGTCCCACTGCATCCCCGGCTCCAGCAGGCTCGTCACCGAGGCCAGGATCGAGGCTAGCGGCGTTCGCAGGTCGTGCGACACCGCCGAAACCAGCGCGGTTTTAAGTTCGTCGGCGCGGGCCAACGTCTCGGCCCGTTGCACCTCGCGCAATAATTCCAGGCGTTCCAACGCAACGGCAGCCTGCCCAGCGAAGGTCGCCAGCACCGTCCGCTCGGCGGAAGTGAATGGGCGGCGGTTGGTCTTATCGGCGGCGCCAAGCACGCCAATGGTGCGCCCGGCCACCTGCAAGGGCAGGAAAGCGGCGCGGCCCGGCGTTTGCACCAGGCTGCCCGCATCACGGAACGTGTAGTTCGCCAGCGCGGTTTCCTCACGCCCCGGCGCCCGCGCGTCCGGCGGCGCCTGGGCCTGCACCACCAGCCGCCCGTTCGCGTCCGGCAGGAAGATCCAGCACGCGCCCGTCTCGAACACCTCGGCTACCTTGCTGGCGATAGCGGGCAACACATCCTCCAACCGCTGCGCCCCGACGATGGCCCCGCTCAATTCGTAGAGCCGCGACACATCCTCGGCCCGCCGCTGCGCCTGCTCGGCCTGTTCCCGGGCCCCGGCTATCAGCCAGCTAAGGAGCGACGACAACCCCAGGAACACGAACAGGGCCAGGATATTATGTAAATCCCCGATGGCGAAGTTCAGGTAAGGCGGCACCAGGAAGAAGTCAAACAGCGCGAAGCCGGCCAGTGAGGCCAGGATACCCGCGCCACGCCCGAAGAACACCGTCGCGCCCACGACGACGATCAGGTAGATCAACCCGATGTTGAGCGGCCCGATTTCCTGCCGGATCGGCGCGACCACCGCCGTCACCAGCAGCAGCGCCCCCACCGTGCAGGCAACGCGCACCCAGCGCGCCACCGGCCGGCTCTCCGGGTCCAACGGCGCCGCGAACCGCGTCCACGGCGCCGCTCGGTTAGTGCCCTGTGATTCCATACTGGCCTCTCGGAGCTACGAGTTGCGAGCTACGAGCTACGAGCTAATAGACGAGTACCGAGTACCGAGTACCGCGTGGTGATCAGCGACAGTTGGTGCCGAAGCCAATCCTCTCCACCTGTCATCCTTCGCTTCGCTCAGGATCTCTGGACCTCAGCTTGTACAAGCTCAGAGCATAGGTTCTTCGCTACGCTCAGAATGACAAGACGGGAGGCTCGACTCAAGACGCGTGTCTCGTAGCTCGTAGCTCGTAACTCGTAACTCCGTCCCCATTATCGCATATCGAGTTCTTATACATTTCTTATACCCCTGCGGCTGCTACTTACGCGGCCCTTATGGGGGTTTGCCTAAAATCATATTGTTATGAACACGATCGAGGCCGGTGAGAATAAGCGCGGGGCAATGAAAAGCTTCGTCGGGATACCATTTCAGCCGGGGCGACGCCCGGAATGGTACCGGCGCCTGGGCTATATCGCGCCGGTTGTCGCGCCGCTGGTCGCCACCGGGGCGTTGTTGCTGTTGCGCCCGCTGCTCGCGCCGGGCACCGTCTACCTGCTCTACCTGGTGGCGGTGGTCTCCGTGGCGGTGGGCTGGGGCATGTGGCAGGGGGTCGCGGCGGCGGGGCTGGCCTTTTTGCTGGCGAACTTCTTCTTCGTCGAGCCGACCCTGACGCTGACCGTGGCCGCCGTACAGGACGTGCTGGCGCTGGTGATCTTCCTGGGGCTGGCGATTCTCACCAGCCAACTGGTCGCGCTCCTGCGCCAGGAGGCCCGCGACGCCCGCCGCAGCCAGCGCATCACCGCCGCGCTCTACGAATTGAGCCAGTCCACGCAGGGCCAGCCAGAGCTACCGGCGCTGCTGAGCGGGGTTTGCGAACGGCTGTGCAGTGTGTTGCACCTGAGCGCCGCCGCGCTGGTGTTGAGCGAGGCGACGGGGCGGGAGATCGCCTACGCCTACAGCGGAGCCAGGTTGTCCGAAGACCAGCCGGGGCTGTTGACCGTGCCGTTCGACGCGGGCTATCTGTTGTTGCGGCCCACGGCGGGGCTCTCCGAGGACGAGCGGCGTTTGCTGGCGGCGTTCGTCGAGCAGTTGCAGGTGGCGATTGAGCGGGCGCAGTTGCAGGGCGCCGCGGTCGAGGCCGAGGTGTTGCGCCGCACCGACTCGCTGCGCGTCGATCTGCTGTCGGCAGTCGCCCACGACTTACGGACGCCGCTGGCGTCGATCAAGGGCGCGGCCACCAGCCTGCTTGGCACGCGCATCAGGTGGAGCGCCGAGCAGCAGCGCGAGTTCCTGAGCGCCATCGTGGGCGAAACCGACCATATCAACAGCCTTGTGCGTAACCTGCTGGAGATGTCGCGCATCGAGGCCGGGCGGCTCCGCCCTGATCGCCAGCCAAGCGCCATTGGCGAGGTTATCGGCGCGGTGGTAAATCGCCTGCGCCCCAGCCTGAGCGACCACCCGCTGAGTTTGCTGGTCGAGCCGGGCCTGCCCGCCGTGATGCTGGACGAGGTGGAGATCGGCGAGGCGCTGGCGAACCTGATCGAGAACGCCGCCAAATACACCCCCACCGGCACGCCCATCGGCGTGGACGTGCATCGTAATGGGAACCTGGTCGAGGTGATGGTCAGCGACAGCGGCCCCGGCATCGCCGCCGACAAACTCCAATTCCTGTTCCAGCGTTTCTATCGCGCCGAACGCAAAACTCACGGCACCGGGCTGGGCCTGAGCATCGTCAAGGCGATTGTGGAGGCCCACGGCGGCACGGTGCGCGCCGCTAATCGCCCCGGCGGCGGCATGGTGTTCAGTTTCACCCTTCCCTTAGGCGCGACGGCGGACCCGCAGCCCGCCGAGACAGAGATCGATAACGTGGCGGTGGCTGCGCCATTACACGCTAATTAGAGGACAAAATAATGAAAGCGAATGGACCCTTTATCCTGATTGTCGAAGACGACGCCGCGTTGCGCCGCATCATCAGCCAGAACCTGACCGCGCTGGGCTACCTGGTCTTCGCCGCCGGTAGTTATGCCGAGGCGCAAGAACGCATCGCCGTCAAGCCGCACCTGATGATCCTCGACATTAACCTGCCCGACGCTACCGGCTGGGATGTCGCCAAATTCCTTGAGCAAATAACTGACCCGGTGCCGATCATCGTGATCTCCGGCATGCCCGCCGACGGTAACCGCATGCGCCGTTTCAAACCGCTGGCCTACCTCGCCAAGCCCTTCGACATGAACGAACTGCTGGACCTGGTGCAGCAAAACTTACCGCTGGCGGTTTGACGAGTGGGCAGTGGGCAGTGGACGGTGGGCAGTGACTAATACGTTCGTCAATTCCCGGCTCCCGTTATTGCTCGTAACTCGCAGCTTCGTCTTATTCATCTTTGGGAGAGTGGATTCTTATGGCAGATTTTGATAGTGGGCGCGAGGGTGGCAGCCGGGTGCGAGAGGAAGAGCGCCCGGTCCAATCGCATATGCGGCCTGACCTGCGCGCCGACGAGGTGATTCAGGGGGCGCGTCCGGGCGATCGCCATGTACGGCATCGCGCCGATCCGGGCCCGTTCAAGCGCGTTGGCTCCGGCCTGTTGAGCGCTTCGTTGGAGACCGACGCGCCGCGCACCGCCTGGGGCCGCCGCTTGCAGAAAGTCTTTCCAGCACAGTGGGATCCGAAGCTTGGAATTCACGTGACTTGAAGTCGC